>Ga0335075_10000750_pt1 | contig 54964 bp, 38 predicted proteins | sample Lox_Sample_24_FD_206723 | JGI IMG/M metagenome (GOLD analysis project Ga0335075, IMG submission 206723) | Soil microbial communities from Loxahatchee National Wildlife Refuge, Florida, United States - Lox_Sample_2.4 | ecosystem: Environmental > Terrestrial > Soil > Wetlands | place: USA... | reverse complement strand
AGTTCGGAGATGGTTGGCTCGACCGCTGCGGCTGGCAACATCAGCCAAATGGCTCGAGGCTTGTCCAATTTCGCCACAAAATCTCGAACCGATGTGCTCCCGACAGCTTTCTCGCTAACCAGGTCATTCATTAACTTCTGTGAGACATCGAAGACAACACACTGGTGTCCACTTTTCAGGAGACGCCGAACCATATTGGATCCCATTCGTCCAAGACCAATCATTCCGAGTTGCATGATTTGCTCCTTCTCGCAGATGAGCCTCTGAGGTTGCCGCTACCAATTAGCTCCCCATGTTGCTTAGTCAGAGACGCTGGCCGGGGTCCCAGCTTACCTCGCTCACGCGCTAACCTCCGACTCGGCAGCTTTTTTTTGGCGCTCTCAAAAATCATGGGCTTCGATCGATGTGACTTCCCGGTCAACTCACCCAGCCACTCGAAAGCCTGAGCGGCCCACGACATCGGTGAAGGTGAGCGGTTCGACGTCGCCCATATGATGGAAAAGATCCGAACAGAGCAGTGTTCTCTGCGTTTCTTCGAAAAGGACACCAGCATCCCCTCCGTGCGGCAGATAGGGAGTTTACAGTAGCGAAAGCGGTAATTCCCCGTCGCGAATGTTCCCCCATCCGGCAGGGCGTGCGGCTCCCGGCCAATGACTGCCATGCTAGCCCCTCAATCGAATGTTTTGACGGCCTTTCTTGTTTTGACTTCCCGGCCACACGCCCTCCAAAGTGACGGACCGCGCGGCTGGCGCAGTTCCTTGGACGGCCGACTAAGGTGGGAACCCGTCCGACATCCACTTGCCAAATAGTTCAATCCGAGATTGGTTCCAAGCGGTCTCGCGGTTCCCTTCCCGAAGCCGAGACTCTCTGTCTATCGAAGTTCGGGTACAGGTTGTTCATTTCGAGTCTGAATTGAAAAATCTTGAGGTAACCTCGATCCCCCCAGTGTTGAACTCAGGTCTCGCAAACCCAGATTCTTTCGGGCAGCGGTCTGTTGCGCCCGCGGGAAGCCGGTCTCCAGGTCGAAAATAAACCCTCGCATAAGGACAGTAATACCCATCGTTTTCCCTCTGGCGGGCAAACGGCACAACCCAAAACCTCTATTTGAGGCGTCGCCCGCGCGACCGAATCGGCTCTGATGGAGCCATTACAACGGAGGTGCGCCGACGAATCAATTGGACGATGGTATTGGCGGATGCTCTTGTGTTCCGCCACGCACGGGACAAAACACACACCACTCTCTGCTTATATGCCTAATCCGCACTTGGGCAGCTGTCGACACACTCGTCCAAAAGATTCGTCATTCCAGAGGTACCGCGCCAACCGGAATTGAAGAATCGAGGAGGGAGCCATTTCGCAATTTATCAGATTCGGTCACGTTTCCTCTTCGACGCGGAACGCGTGAATCGAGCATTAAGTTGGCCGTCCACACAAAGCCGTGAAGCGAAATCGCCTGACTGATCCCGCTTCCCTTCACGGTCTTCCCTCCTAGGTGATTATCTAAAATGCGAAGCATCAGCTAGACGGCAAAGTGGTCTGAGTTTGACGACATGAAGGCGCGCTCCGAGCTGAGCTTCGTGGCCGTCTTTACCAAGACGGCGAAAGACTCGGCCCCCATTTTTCGCATCACCTGGCCTCGGTGGGCCTTTACCGTGATCTCACTGATGCCAAGCTCTCCCGCAACCTGTTTATTCAAGAGACCCGAAACGACCAACGCCATTACCTGGCGTTCACGAGCGGTGAGTGAGTCATAGCGGTTGCGGAGATTGCATATTTCCGTCTCGCGAGCAAGGGCAAGGCGGCTACGGTTGAGGCCTTCCCGGATGGCACCTAACAGCACGTTTTGCTTGAGTGGCTTCGTGAGGAATTCGGCAGCACCCTCTTTTATGGCTCGGACCGATGTGGGCACATCGCCGTGACCCGTGATGAACATGATCGGCATCTCAGCACGCTCGATGGCAAGGCGCTTCTGGAGATCAAGACCGTTGAGGCCCGGAAGATAGACGTCAAGCACTAGACAGCTCGGAACAAGGGGCCGAGGACGGACAAGAAATTCTTCGGCGGAGGCGAACGTCTCGGACGTCCAGCCTTCGCAGCGAAACAATAATTCCAGAGATTCGCGCACTGAAATATCGTCGTCGACAACGAATACAATCGGCGCGGTATGTGAAGTTGCTGCTGTCATATCTGTCTCCTTTCTGAAGAGATCCGTTGAGCGGCACGATGGTTCAGCGACGATTCATCGATTGCCTCCACCACCGTCTACGAAGGAACGGTACTGTGGGGGCGAGGGCTTCGGGAAGTAACGGCCGCGAAACTTACAGTACGTAACCACGGATTCAGCTATTCCCCAGCCGCGAGACACCGGAGAACTGGAGGCGCGGGTGCCTGCGTGATACCATCGACAACGCGACATCACGTCGATCGGAGCCATTAGGGAACCGCATGACCGGACCGGGCGCCCATCCTTTGCCGCTGGATGCGGCCATCGTTAGCCAGCACGTGGATCAGGCGTTGAGTTCGCCGCTCTTTCGCAAGGCTGAACGACAGGCCCGATTTTTGCGATTCGTAGTGGATGTGGCGCTTCAGTCCCCCGAACCAACCATCAAGGAATCCGACATAGGGATAGCCGTGTACGACCGCCGCTCCGACTACGACCCGCGGACGGATCCCATCGTACGTGTGGAAGCCGCCAGGTTACGCGCCCGTTTGCGTGAATACTACGAGGTGACGCCACCCGAGCGCATGCGCATCGATATCCCCAAGGGTCGGTACATTCCCCAGTTCATTCCGGTCGCAGGCAAACCCGCACAGGTGGGCTCCGGCCTGTCCATACTGGTGTCACCATTCCGCAGCCTCACCGCTGATCCGAGCGATCAAACATTTTGCGACGGGCTCACCGAGGAGGTGGTCCACCAACTTGCTCAGGATCGGCAACTACGGGTGATCACTCAATCGGCTGCTGCTTGGCTCGAAGGCAGGGACGGACCCAAGCCGCGCTATGTGCTGGAGGCTAGCGTACGGCGGGCCGGAGCGGAGATCAGGCTGACACTACATCTTATTGAACTGACCGACGGTGGCTCGACTCACTTTTCCAATATCTATCAAGCCACCCTAGACGACACTTTCGCCGCTCAGGAGCGATTGGCCGCGGAGATTCGCGGCGATCTGGCCGCGGCCCTGCACCTTGATAAGGAAGGTCGCGAGCGTGTTCACTAGCGGAGAGACAGGCTGAAAATGGACTCGACTACGATCCGCCATTTGCGGGAAAGCATCGCGCTGCTACCCGTGGGAGATCTCGCCCCGGCCAATGAGTTTTACAGGCGTCTATTCGAACTCGCACCCGAAGTTCGGCCATTGTTCAAGCGAGACATTGGGCTGCAAGCCAAGAAGTTTTCGGACATGCTTGCGTGGGTCATCGCGAATCTGGAGCATCCCGACGAACTGTGCAGGGAAATGCGCGCGCTAGGCGCACGCCATACGGGCTATGGTGTTCAGGTCAACCACTACGCCCCGCTTGGTTCGGCGTTGATCTGGATGTTCCAGCGCAGTCTGGGCGATCGCTTCACTCCGGAGATGGATGAGGCTTGGATGGAGGCCTATGCCTTTCTCAGCCTCGAGGCGGAGCGGGGCTCCCGGGAAGCGGCAGTCGACTCGCCCACGCAACGGGGTAGCGCATAGTTTCGCTGCGGCCTCGGCTCGATTATGGTGTCGGATGGATGCCGCCTGGCATCGTCAAAGGCCTCCCGTAGATGTTCTTCGGTGCTTACCCTCCACGAACTGCCGGCCGCCCTCGTTGCATATAGCGATCCGTAACCGGCACTGATGGCGCTCGCCTGCTCAAGGATTCCGATGGGTCCTCGGTTTTTAATGTGTCCAGCAGCCGAAGGTTCGTGTGGCGATCCGTGTTGCCATGCCTCGGCATCCTTTGGATGTGATCATGATATGCCCCCGGAAATGACGTCCTGAAATCGGCCTGGCAAACCTCCGCATTCTCCGGATGGGCGCCGCTTGAGCATTGGGCCCTCACTGCGCCCTCGGACTGAGAGCATTTCCATCGACGCCCCCGCCGGCCCGAGAGAATCGATCGAACTCCTGTATACAGGCCAAAATCTGATCCACAACGACTTCATCACCGGCTGCTGTATTGATCATGGCGTGGTACAGGCGGTGGTCCGGCCAATCGCGGCCCAAATATTTCTTAACGAAAGCTGCACGGTCGCGGTCGACGGTGTCAACCTGCATGGCCGCCTGGTCCGAAGGCGTGCCAGCGGAAACCAGCCGACGAATCTTGTCGTCTCGCGGAGCATAGAGGAACACTCGAAACACATCTTCTCGATCGCACAGGAAATGCTGAGAGCCCCTCCCCACGATGACGCACGGACCCATCGAAGCAGCGTGTTTGACGACGCGCTCCGACAATCTGGCGATTCGCTCGGCGTCCAGCAGTTCCAATCGGCTGGTTGGAGGCAGACTGCCCTCGAAAGCGCCTCTGAGAAACGTTTTGAATATCCGATATACCAGAGGATCTTTCCTCCACTCGAGGCGCTGGACCGTTTCTGGCGAACACCCACTCAACTTGGCGATTTCTAACGTCAGCTTCTCGTCCCATAGCTTCCAGCCAAGACAACCCGCTAGCTTTTCCGCGATCTCCGGACCTCCGCAGCCAAATTCACGCTCAATCGTGAGTATTCGGATCACAGCCGCAGCTCCCTAACCAGCCGCAACATCGCCGCTCGCACTGGGATCATTCTTCTTCAGGAAAAAAGCGAGCACGAACATGACCGAGCAGATCGCTCCTAGTATCCAAAACGTGTCCATGTAAGAGAGCGCATGTGCTTGTTGATCGACTAGGCGGTAGAGCCTGGCGATGGCCTGGTTGCGGGCGTCCACAGCCCTAAGCCCGGAACGAGCGATTTCCGAACTCAGTGATTGGATTGCGGAACGATACGCGGCGGTACCAGGAGCGATGTGGCCGACGAGGATTTGCTGGTGATACTGCGACCGCCGGACAATCAGCGTGGTCACGACGGAAGTTCCTATACTCCCACCAATGTTGCGCATGAAGTTGATCATCCCGGAGACGCTGTTGCCCTTCTCGGGTGGAACCCCGATGTAGCCTGCCGACGTAATCGGGACAAAAAGGAATCCGATTCCCACTACTTGCGTGATGCGCAGCCACATCGCAAAACGGAAGCTAATGAATAAGTCTGTCTGGTGGGCCGAATAGAACAACCCCGTCGCGAGACACAGCCAACCTGCCGCGATCAAGTACCTGGCCTGAATTTTTGAAGTAAGCCGGCCTGTAATGGGCATCATTATCAGCAAGACCAGTCCTCCTCCAGACAAAACGAGACCTGCGAGTTCGGCCGTATAGCCCATCAGCGTCTGCAGGAACTCTGGGATCAACACCAACGTACTGAAAAGCATGAAACCCATCATGAACATCATCAGATTCGCCGTAGCGAAGTTAAAGCTCTTGAACATGTGGACATCGATGATGGGATCCTTGCGCAGCCATTCCCAGATGACCAGCGTGATCAGGCAAACCGTAGCAGTTATTGCCAGGGTCATAATGAAATGGGAACCCAGCCAATCATCTTCCTGCCCTTTATCCAGAAGCACTTGAAGCGAGCCAACTCCCAGAGCCAACATGGATATCCCGATATAGTCCACGCGGATGCCCCCTCTTCTTAGCCGATGGAGAAAGGGTGGATCTTCGACAAAAATGTGGGTCAAATAGACTGCAGCGAGAACCACCGGCAACGTAATGAAAAATATCCAGCGCCAGGAATAATCGTCTGTAATCCACCCTCCGAGCATCGGCCCCACCGTGGGAGCGAGAACCGCCGAAATGCCATAGAGAGCAAACGCTACGCCGCGCTTCTCCGGGGGAAACGAATCGTTCAGAATCGCTTGAGCCATCGGTTGGAGGCCACCTCCCCCGACACCCTGGACAGCCCGGAAGAAGAGCAATAGAGGAAGACTCGGAGCGAGTCCGCAAAGCAGAGAGCTCAGCGTGAACGTAAGAAGGGAAAGCGTGAAATAGCGTTTGCGGCCGATTATTTCTGCGAGCCATCCGCTTATAGGCAGGACGATTGCGTTGGCTGCCAGATACGACGTGAGTACCCACGTGCTGTCGTCGTAACTGGCTCCCAAGCCTCCTGCAATGTAAGGCAACGCAACGTTCGCAACGCTCGTATCCAGGATCTCGACAAACGCCGCCATCGAAACGGTGGCGCCAATCACCCACGGATTTACCTTGGGGCGCCAGACGGACTGTTCAAAAGGGATGGCCAGCGCTTCGGAGCTCATCGGAGATACACTTTTACTTCGACATTCATGCCGGGACGAAGCTGGAGATCGCGATTTTCGCCCGGATCGAGAACGATCTTTACCGGGATGCGTTGCACGATCTTCACGTAGTTCCCTGTGGCGTTTTCAGGGGGAAGCAGGCTGAATAGCGGCCCCGTAGCCCCGGCGATGCTGTCCACGTGACCCAGATAGGTGCGTCCATTCGAATCACAAGTGATTTTCGCCCTTTGTCCCCGGCGCATGTGCCTGAGCGCAGTTTCTTTGAAATTCGCGGTTATCCAAACCTCATCTAGAGGAACCACTATGAGCAGCTGTTCGCCGGGATCGACATTCAATCCCACGACCACCTTTTTGTTGACCTCCCCGGTGACAGGCGCGAATATTTTCGTGTAATTCAAGTTCAGCTCTGAACGCTCGAGCTCAGCCCTTTTCTCTCCCACATCCGCGAGGGCCGCAAGCGCGCGGGCACGTGTGGAAGCTACGCGTTGCGGTCCCGCCTCTGCCGATTGGTGGCGCGCCATCGCCTCAAATAGCCGGCTGCGCGCTTCCTCGACATTTTGCACAGCCGTCGCCTCATCCGCTTTGGCGGCTGCTAGTGCGGCGATATCCGTTTGTGCGGCTGCGACAGCGTAGTCGTAAGTCTGGTGAGGCACTTCTTCCTTGGTGACCAGGAGGCCGTAACGCTTCACGTCGTCTCCGGCCTTCACGTTTTCCGCCTGGGCTTCCTGAATGCGCGCCTGCGCGGCGGCGACCTGTTTTTCGCCGGCCGCGATTGCGGCTTTTGCGTCTTCAATGTCGGAGGATGTAAATTCCAATTCACTGTTGCTGTCCACAGAGCTGACAGGCACATCGATGTTGAGGGCGCGAGCCGATGCCTCGGCAGATTCGAGGTCTGCCTGCGCCTTTGCCACAGCAACTTGATAGTCTTCGGGGTCAATTTCCACGAGTGTGGCGCCTTGCCGAACATACTGGTTATCTTTTACGTTGACCGCTTGTACGTAACCCGAAATCCGTGCGCTCACCGGATAGAGATGGACATCCACTTGTGCGTCGTCGGTGGTCACGAAGCCCCCGAGGTAGCGCCACAGAAAAATGCCGACGACGAGAACCACCAACGCGCCAACGGCGATAGCCCACCTCTTGCGCGAACGCCGCCTGCGGTTGCCCATGGCCGGCGCCGGGGTGGGGCTCTCCGGTGGGGTACTCCGCGTTGAAGATGTCGAGCTCTCTCGTGGGTTCGCGGTCTCTTCGTCTGGCATTTCATTGTCCTTTCAGGTACAGCGCGTAGTCGGATTCCGCAACGCCCATGGCTCGGGCTAATGAGATTTTTGCGATGTTGTAGCTGTAGAGACTGTCAATATAGGCGTCATTCGCAGCCGCCACCGATTCTTGCGCTTGAACCACTTCGATGTTGTCTGTCACTCCCGAAGCGAAGCGGTCGCGAGATTGCTGCAACGTCTCATTTGCCAGCGTGATCGCGTTTTTTTCCACCGACACTCGCGCGCTGGAAGCCTGTAAATCCAAAAAAGCGTCTCGGACATCTTGATCAATCTGTGCCCGCAGGTTCGACATTCGTTCGCGAGCTCGCCTGTAAGCGGCATTTGCCTCGAGGATATCGCCGTGTATCCGGCCGCCTTCGAAAATCGGAACGGTCAGCACGCCAGCGGCATTGACTGTGCCGTGCGATGTTGCCGGCGTTACGCCGATATCTCCGTAATCGGCTTCGACTGAAATGGATGGGTAGCGCTCGGCAGCAGCGGCTTTCCTCTGTAGTTCGGCGGACTGGAGCCGCGCGATTGCGCTCTGGTAATCCGGGCGTTGCGCGTACGCAACTAGCAGCGCCTCGTCGAGGCTCATGGTCGCCAGCGGGTGGTACGGAACGTCGGTTGTTAAATCGAACATCTGCCCCGCGGGAAGGCCGATCACGCGGGCGAGTACCAGCTTTTGTTTGGCCAGGCTATTTCGCGCCACGATCAGTTCCTGCTGGCGTGCTTGTAACTCGACGTCGGACCGCAGAACGTCAACGGCAGCTGCCACACCGGCTGTTCTTTGGTCAGAAGTCTGTTGGTACAGCGCTCTGGCTGTGTCCCGCTGTGCGAGTGCTGATGTGACGCGCGCTTCGTCGGCGATTGTGAGCAGGTAACTTGACGCAACGGCGACCACCACGATGTCGCGGGCGCTTCTGTAGCCGTATTGAGCGGCGTTCACTAACTGGCTCGAAGAACGAGCTCTCTCGATGGACTGCCAGTCAAAAACTGTTTGATCGACGTAGGCTCGCGTGTCGAACACGCCGAATGGACCGATCACCGGTGGAACACCAGGGATTTGGAGCCCAATCGTTGCCTTGAGGTCGAGTTGATGCGTATTCAGGCTCGTCTCGGTGACGGCACTGGGAAGCAAAGCGCTTAAGGCTTGCCAGCGCCCTCCCCGCGCCGCATCGAGCGTATCGCTCGAGAGAAGAACGCCGAGATTTTGCTTCAGCCCTCGCTGAACGGCCTCTTCCAAAGATACGTTCAGCGCACCGGGAACTGCTTTGCCCTCCGGTACGCTGCCCAAGTACGGGCTCTGTTCTTCGAAAGACACTGGAGATTGATTGAACGTATCGGCTGCGACGTCAGGAACGTTGCCGGCGGTTGCGCCAGACTGCGCAATCACCGCCGGCGCAGACAGGAACAGTACGGAGGCTACGATTGTCAGTTTGCGAACGCGATAGGCAATCATTGTGTTCTCCGGACACTGTTCTCTCGCTCAGCTGTGAAGCTGTCGACCGCATCTGCCAGGCGACTACCACGGCAAACTCTGTGAGCCACAGGCCGGGCTCGCACGTGCGTCCACGGGTTCACCGGCAGACACCTTTTTTACTCCTGCGCCTAAGATTCATAGTCAGCCGTCGCGGAGCGTTGTACTTTGGTATTGGTTGAAGGTTCCCGCGCCCGGAATGTTCGGCGGCTTGGTTGCGGGAGGCGACCCGTACCTAGGGGGTGGCCGCACTTGTACCAAAGTATCGCCGACACCTTCGTCTGATTGTCCTCCCTCCCCACTTTTGTTCTGATCGCTTCGGGTTTGGCGCGCGATGCCGATGCCAGGTGTCATCGCAAAAGGGCTAAAAATGGACGGTAAATTCGTTTAAGGCAGGTGCGAGCAAATGAAGCGCGAAAAGACGAGCAGAGACTGCGTTTTCACACAGTACGCAAACAGGTGAAGCATCATGAGCAGCATGTGTACGCGCAATGAATCGGAGGCGCGGTCACTATTCGACTCCCCAGCATTCCGCGGAAAGACCCGCCAAATTGCCCGAGAGACTCTTGTCATATTTTCGGTTGTCGCGGCTTTCGGCTTAATTCTGTCGGTCCGCACGCTGGCGCAGACTCGTACGACATCTAAGGCCCCGCCCGGGCAAATTATGGGCACCGTGATAGACGTCAGAGGAGACCCGGTTTTCGGTGCCACAGTCGTTCTTGCGGGTACTGATTCGGGTGATCGTAGCACGCTGCTAACGGGGCAAAACGGATCCTTCGAATTCGACGATGTGCATCCGGGGGCAACATATCAGATCGCCATCAGCGCGAGCGGCTTCGCCAATTGGACTTCACCGGAGATGAACATCGGGCCTGGACAAATCGAAATGCTCGGAGGCATTTCATTGAAGCTGGCAACACAAAGCACGACCGTTTCCGTTACCTACAACTCCGTGGCAATCGCAAGAGAAGAGATCAAAGCAGAAGAAAAGCAACGGCTGCTCGGCATCATTCCCAACTATTACGTCTCCTACGAGGGAAGCAATGCCGCGCCAATGACGCCCAAGATGAAGTTCCAAATGGCGCTGAAGGTTTCTTACGATCCAGTGACGATTGGCGGCGTCGCGCTCACGGCAGCCCTAAGGCAGGCAACAGATACTCCGAATTATCAACAAGGTGCGCTGGGATACGGAGAACGGTTCGGCGCGATCGCAGCCGATGGCTTTTCTGACATCATGATCGGCGGGGCCATATTGCCCTCGTTGTTGCACGAAGACCCACGCTACTTCTACCAAGGCACTGGCACAAACAAGTCTCGGCTGTGGCACGCGATCTCAAGTCCGTTCTGGTCCAAGCGAGATAACGGGAATTGGGGACCAAACTATTCAAGTATGGGAGGCGATTTGGCGTCGTCCGCCCTGTCGAATCTTTACTATCCGAGGTCGAATCGCGGACCGGCACTTGTTTTCTCCCAGTTCGCGATTGGCACGGCCGAGCGTATCGCGGCCAGTGTGGCACAGGAGTTCATTTTGGCGAGGTTCACTCACCGAGGCGGGCACGTCGAAAAGGCTTCGGGAAAATAGTCGAACGGTAGCCAACGCCCTTTGCTGTTTGGCCCTCCTGGCGTCCAGAACGACGCCGTTTATGTACTCACTTACCTTGGCGGTTGGTAGGCCGTCGGACCCGCGACGGAATAATTCGGCTGGCTTCTGCTCCCCGGATCTTGGGAACTGATCTTCGTTGCTATCATCTGGGCGCGCCGTGGCGCCTGCACCGCGATACGGCCATTGGCATTGGATTCCAGTAGAATTGGCGTTAGTCCTCCACCTTCCAAAACGCCTCATATCCGAACGCGCGGAGACGGAATCGGTAGTCCTCTTTGTCTCAGTCATGGGGGCGATCGGGTCGTACACCTGCCGCCGATGCCTCGCCGGCGCCAGGAGCACCCTCTACGGCGTAACGCCCGTACTCAATTTTGAGCGTTGCGGTACCATGCAGCACTCGGATCCTGCTGATGGATATATTCTCAACGGGCAACCAGAAGGTGCCGAACTTCGCGTACTGCTCTTCGATGCGCGTGTGGTTCAGCCAAAAGGAAGGGTTCTTGGCCGGTTCGGCTTCGATCTTTGCGACGGCGAAATCAGTTCCATCGATCCAAACCTTGCCTCGGTAGGCGAACTTGTTTTTGACTCTGGGCGTCACGCTAAACACGTAGAGTTTCCGCTCACCGGCAATCTCCTGGCCAACAAACGAAAAGCGGTAGTTCGCCGGCGTCAATGCTAGTTCCCGCCTGTTTTTCGCCTCCTGCGCGTCTTGCTCGCCCGACAAAAGACCTTTGAGGACATGATCGATGATGAATTTGGACCCACTTTCGGAAACGACCGTGAATTGTTTGTTTGCGGGCGCGATGTAGCGAACGTCCACCACAATCTCGGCTGACCTGTCGCCAGGAAAACCGCGGTATTGCAATTCATATACGCGGCGACTGGCGTAGCCTTCAAGCGCGTTGGCCCGCGCTTCGTTTCGCGACACCATTGAGTCCACAATTTCGCCCGCCGTAAGGGTCGGCTTAATGGCGGTGCTTTCTCGGGCGGAACACACCGGGTACAAGACCGCAAACGAGAGAGGTAAACACAGCCGCCGCAAAACGGATTTCCAGAGATCGAAACGCTGCGCACACATCGCGAGTTCTCCTATGGTCTTAGTCGATTTGGGCATTCGAGCCAGTGCTTGTGGATAGCTGTAACGAGTGTTTCGCTTTGGTTGTCAATCACACGGATGGCCCTCCCATTTCGGCCGGCCAACATTCGAGTCGCCGGTATGGAACTACACCAGAAGATGCAAAATTGTCCCCACAGGAGGCGCACTCGTTGTACCCGGCAATCCGGAACACCCGCACCGGCTTCTTCGCGTGAATAGACCCGTGCATGAAACTGTGTCAGTGCTTACTGTAGTTTCATTGTGCGTTGGTTTCTCGGACCTGGGAGAGGCGAGTTCGGTCGACGCGTTCGCGCTAATTCAAGGCGTCCCGCCGATCCGGGCGAACACGTCGTACAAGAAGGTTGGATCCGCAGCGTGATTCGCCAAGGATCGCTCTGGACCAACTTGCTGCAAAATCGGGGAATTCACCGTTCCGGCGTCAAACAGCATGCCGGAAATTCTGACGCCACGTACATCTGCCACGGTCATGGCGATTGCGCCGTTTTGCGGAACTATGGTTGCGAACCCGAGTCCATCCCAGGGCTACGATACGAATGAAGATCCTGTCGGTTGTGCGCGTTCGCCGAAAAAACGCTTCGATCGAACATCGTCATCACAACCGACTAGGATCGTTTGCGCGCTGCAGGCGCCTGATACACGCAGACCCTCATTGATTATCAAGCCGTGGGCGGCTAAGGAACTTGACTCCCGGTGTGACCGCCAGCGGATGCTTCGGGGGGAGTGAGGGTGATCGTTTTCTGCAACGGCAGTTGATCGACCGAGCTGCCGACGTAAATCTTGTACTGGCCGGGATCGGCTCGCCATTCGTGGGTTTTCGCGTCGAAATACGAGAATGACCGCCCGTTCAATGCAACGTTCACACGGCGCGTTTCTCCGGGTCGCAAATTCACCCGCGCAAAACCTTTCAGTTCCCGAGCCGGCCGAGGCACCGCCGGATGCTTCTCGCCGACGTACACTTCGGAGACATCGGCGCCACTGCGCGTTCCTGTATTCGTGACGTCCCACGACACTTCGTAACGCAGCTGATTCGGCGGGTCTCCCGCCGCCGGTGCGACGCCGATCGGCCGTACTTTCAAATTGCTGTAGCGAAAAGTCGTGTACGAAAGACCATAACCAAACGGAAAGAGCGGCTTGAGCCCGCTGCGCTCGTAACCGCGATAGCCGACAAACACGCCTTCCTTATAGACTACGCGTTCGCTTCCCGGCGGCGGGTAGTAGCTATCGTGAACGGGGCTGTCCGCCCAGCGTCGATCGAATGTAACCGGCAACCGCCCAGAAGGATCGGCATCTCCGAATAAAATTCTGGCCAGAGCCGTGCCGCCTTCCTGGCCGGGGTACCAGACTTCGAGCAACGCGGGGATCTGGTCGATCCATCGGTTCATGTCCACGCCGCCGCCCGATGTAATCACGACGATCGTGTGTGGATTGATGCCGGCAATTTTTGCGATGAGCTGATCTTGCCCCGGCGGCAGTCGAAAGGTACGGTCCGATCCTTCGCTTTCTGACTGCGGATCAAAACCGACAGCTAAAACCACTACATCCGCTTGCGCCGCAATTTTTTCCGCCGCCGCATTCACGTACGCCGACGGGGCGACGATTCCGACCCGAAACCGCATCCCCAAAAAGCCAGGTTGTCCGTGGTGCTCCACCACGACCTTATGTTCGCCGCTCGTAAGCGTCAGCGTGGTCCAGCCGACTAGCGCGCGCGCTTGCGTCCAATTGTCCAAAACCAATTTGCCGTCCACATAGGCGCGATAAAAGCCGCCCGCCTCACCCGTCGACTCGACGAAGATGTCGTAGTGGCCGGCGCTAGCCGCCGAATAGTATCCGGTCCACCGGGCCGAGCCTGCTCCGGCGGGGTAGGTCTGGGGCGGGAATCCGGGATCGGCCTCGGGATCAGCGCCGAAATTGATGTGCAAATCCGTGCGATGCGCGATTACGTCCCCCTGCAAATTATCACTGGAGAAATATTCCCCCGTTAGACCAGGCGCAACGTCAGACGCCGCCGTCGTAAATTCCGTTCGTTCTGCAAGGTCACTCAATGGCGGAATTCCACGGTCGTAATACGTTGGGACGGAAGCACCCGCTTCATCCGCGATGCCCTGCAGGAAACTCACCGCGGTGAACGGTTGCACGCCAGCGCTGCCGCCTCCCACCGGCACTGCGGGATACGCATCCGGCCCGATCACCGCGACGGACCGGATCTTGTGTTTATCGAGCGGAAGCAGATTGCCGCTGTTTTTCAGCAGCACCATTCCTTCCATCGACGCTTTGAGCGCCACTTCGTCGCCCTGCAAGTTGTATCGCGGTATGGAAAGTTCGGTCTGTGGACGATCGACCCAGTGGAATCGCATCTCCAGGCGCAGAATGCGGCGCACTTTGTCGTTAATCGTCGCAATCGACACGCGGCCATCCTTGATCGCAGGAAGCAGCGTTTTCTGGTTCATGAACGCGCCGGACGGCATCTCCAAATCGAGCCCGGCATTAGCGGCTGCCACTCCGTCGTAAGTGGCAAACCAATCGGACATCAGCACGCCCTGAAATCCCCAATCGTCTTTCAGGACATCGGTGTCCAAAAACTTGTTCTGGGTCATGTGCTCGCCGTTCACCAGATTGTAGGAGTCCATCACGGCGCCCACATGCGCCTGCTTCACCGCCGCTTCGAACGCCGGAAGGTAGATTTCCCGCAAGGTGCGCTCGTCGACCACATCGTCCACCGCATGGCGCGAAAACTCCGAATTGTTGGCCACGAAATGCTTCACCGTGGCGCTGACGCCCTCGCTTTGCACTCCCTCGATGTATCCCACGGCAATCCGCGAAGCCAGGTACGGATCTTCTCCCATGTACTCGAAATTGCGGCCGTTCATCGGCGCGCGATAGATGTTCACCGCCGGCCCAAGAAGAAAATTGACGCCCTTGGCTCGCGCATCGCGCCCAATTTGCACGCCCACTTCGTGAGCCAACGCTGGATCCCAAGTAGCGGCCAAATTGATCCCTCCGGGCATCGCCGTCGCGGGTCCATAGTTGCGGACGCCCATGGGCCCGTCGGCCATCTTCAATGCCGGAAGGCCAAATGAAGGATAGGAGCGCACGTAGAAGCCATCGACGCCGCCGATCATGTCGATCTTCTGCTCAAGGGTCATACCATTGAGAATGGTGTCGATGCGACGCTCTAGGTCCGACGCCGCAGCTGGGCCCGAAGCCTGCGCGGCAGACCCATGAGCCGCGCTCAGCGGCTCAACGCTCGCCAATGCCAACGCACCAGCAAGCGCCGCGAGTGAAAAAAGTTGGATAAGTTTTCGATGCATTCGATCCCCCGCCTTATGGTCCAGCCAGCGTAAACGACGCTTTCGCGCGAATGTCGCGCGAGGAACTGCCGACCTCCACAATGTATTTGCCGCCGTAAGCCTGCCACTCTCCCGCATCAGCACTCCATGCGGAGAGGGCCTGCCGGTCGAGAGTGAAGGTCACGGACCTGCTTTCGTCCGGTTTCAGAAAGACTTTCTCGAAGCCTTTAAGTTGTCGGGGAGGCTCGCCGGCTTCTTCGGGAAAGCCCAAGTATAGCTGAGCCACCTCCGCCCCGGCCCGGGCGCCGGCATTCGTGATCTCGATGCGCACGGACCGATTGGCGCCCACTCCCGACAAACTAAATCCGCTGTACTTAAAGGTGGTGTACGACAGTCCGAAACCAAACGGAAAGAGCGGTGTCTCGTGCTCAGCGTCGTACCATCGGTAACCGACCAAAACTCCTTCGTCGAAATCGACCGTATGGCCGTCTCCCGGATACTCCAGGAAATTTCGCGCCGGGCCTTGCTGCGCATCACGGGGAAACGTGACGGGCAATTTCCCCGAAGGATCGACATCGCCGAACAGCACCGAAGCGATCGACGCCCCCGCCTCTTGCCCGGGATACCAAGCCTCCATTATCGCGGCGACGCGACCAAGCCACGGCATCGCAACTGGATTGGAGGTGTTCAGGACCACGACCGTGCGCGGGTTCGCGTTGGCAACGGCTTCGATCAATCGATCCTGATCGCCGGGCAGCTGCAAGGAAATATCGTCGTGGCCTTCGCCCATCTGTTCGCTGACAAAGACGATCGCCACGTCAGCTTTCCTTGCTGCATCCACGGCTGCCGACAACATTGCGGGATCCGGAGGCTGCCAGCCGACCTTGATCCCCCGGCCCAAAAGATTCGACGCGCTCGAATATTTCAGCTCAATCGGGACGGCGCGGCTGGCGACGAGATGTATAAGCCCCTGCGACGTCATCGGAAAATCGGCGCGCATTAGACTAACGACGGCTTTGTCGTCGACGAATAGCTGCGCGGTCCCTCCGCACGTGATCGAAAAACGATACAGACCGGTGACGGGTGGCGTGATCGTGCCGGTCCATAGCGCAGACCACAAGGGTCGCGAAGGGGCGCCCGGGCCGCCAGCTCCCAACGGTCGATTGAATTGCGAAACAGGAGCGCCAGAAAAATCGATTGCTGGATCGATGCGCGTGACCACCGGCTCGCCAGACCAATCGGCGCTAGAGTAGTAACGCGCCAAAAGTCCGCGGCCTTGCCTCGCGGATGGAGGCGCGAGCACATCCGCAGGAATCGCTGGAAGCGGACCAATGCCCAAGGTGCCTCGCGCGTACATCACATTCACTTTGCTTCCGGCTCGTGCGCGAATCGCTTCCAGTGGCACGCTCAGATGCATCACGTGAACGCCAGCACTGCCAGTCTCCATCACCGTGGCGTCCGGACCGGCGTCATCGCCAATCACCGCAATCGACTTGATCTTCGCCGTTAGAGGCAACACATTCCCGGAGTTTTTCAGCAGCACGGCTCCATCGGCTGCGATTTCCCGCGCCAGATGGACATGCGCCTGGGTCGAAACATTCGCGTCTGGGTTCCCCGAAGGAGGATGATCGTAAATGCCCAGGCGAAAATTCGGCACCAGCTGGCGAAATACAATTTCGTCGAGAATGCCCGCGGGAAGCTGTCCGCTCTTGATCAACGCGTCCAATTACTGCGGAGGCGAGAGCGCAACCACGCCAGCCTTGGCCGGCGCCAATGGCCGCGAGAATTTCGTAGGCTCCGAGTTTCGTTCCATGCGCGAGCGTCATTGTGATTGCTTCAGCAGCGCCCGCCAGTTCAGCACCACGTTGAACTCGGACTGCGTCTGTCCTCCTTGTTCCGTCGGTACCAAGAACGCAAAAATCTTTCCGTCAACGGTGTAACCAGAGGAGAGAAATGCCGAACGCTGCGGCGGCCGAAAGAGGAATTTCGGTGTTCCGGCTTGAAAAGCCGGCCGGGTCGCAACGTCAACCTCCATAACCCCGTCTGATGTCAGGTAAAACAGCTGCTTGCCGTCCCTGCTCCACGCGGGCATCTGGCCGCCGCCGTACGAGATCTGCCATTGGGCGCCTTCGACCAAATCGGCCGCGCCATTCGTATCCGGCGAAAATGGCCGCACGTAGATTTCATCGCGGCCTGATTGGTCGGACACGTAAGCAACCCAGTGATCGTTCGGCGACAGCCGAGCCGCGCCCTCGTTCGCTTGCGTCTTGTGAAGCGGGTACGGCTGCTTTGCGCCTCCGAGCGGCAAGACCCACAAATCCTGCTTGGATGTCGCTGGATCCTGGGCTTCGTAGATCAGGAAGCGACCGTCGTGAGTCATCGTGGAGGGCGCTTTGTTCGCGGGTGATCGGAACAGCAGCGTTTCGCCTCCCGCGCCGTCCGAGGGCTTTTCATAGAGGTCGTATGCGCCGTTCTGATTCGAGGCGAAAATAATCTTCGATCCATCCGGCGACCACATCGGCTCGCTGGAGTCGAACGAATCGAACGTGAACCGCGTCGTGCTGTGCCGTGAAAAATCGATCATCCAAAGGGAAATCTGCCCTCGCGCATCGACCGCTTCGGCCGCGGCCTTGCTCCCATCCGGGGAAATCGTAAGGCCGCCGTAGGTTGCGGGATCACCGATAGTGCTCAATACCCTGCCTTGGCGATCAAACAACGTAATTTGCTCTGCGCGGATGCTTCCCGCGCTCGTATAAACCAGCTCGCCATCGGTCGAAGGAGAAAAATACCCGAACTCCCGGAAGGCTTGCACGTGCTCGGCGATTGCCACCGGCTCGCCCGTCAGTATCAAGCTCTGCGGGTCGAATGGCTGCGCCATCAGCGAGCCGCCGCTAGCCAGATAGAGCATATAGCCGTGGTTCGAATCGGCAGACGGGGCGTATATCGCGTTGTATTGGGTCGCCAGAAGCCGCTGCGGGTCCTGTTTTCCCGGCGCGACCTCGATGGAGCCGATGTAATCGCCGTCGTACGCGGGATTGGTGGAAGTGCGATGGTAAACGAAATGTGTCCCGTCGGGCAGGAACGAGGGAAGCGCGTGCTGGGTTTCGCCGCGCGATGGCTTAAGAGCGGTGAGCGGAATGGCTGTCCCGCCGCTCGCCGGGACGCGCATAATGACGCCCGGCGACTGCCCGAAGATGATCACGCCATCCTTGTTCTCCGATCCTCCCACGACGATGCCTGGGGCATCGCACAACACCTGCGCCGGACCGCCGGAGATATCAATTTTTTCCAGTTTTCCGCCGCCGTCGAATACCAGGTAGCGACTATCGCGCGACCAGAAAAATGGGGCATTCTCGTCCGAAACCGCGGACCCCGGCAATTCGTGCGCGTTGAGGGAATTCAGAGGGCGTACCCACAACCTCAACACGCCACCGGCATCGCGAGCAGTAAAGGCCAACTCTCGTCCATCAGGTGAAAGAGCGAAGACAATGTCGCCCGTCTCCTGCGGCGTTGGAATTTCGAGACGCATCAGCTCGCCCGGTGCAGGTTTGGCAGGCGCGAATTTCAAACCCGCTACAAGGGCGCCTAAGGCGATCGCCGTCGCGCCGAAGAGTACCCACGGCAGAGATCGGTGCCACGATGGCGCGGGGATGTTTGCGGTTTTCGTGGTGCTTGGCTCTGACACGCCCGAGATGACTTCGTCGAGCGAAATGCGGGCGTCGCCGATGTCACGCAGGCGCTGCTTGGGGTCTTTCTGCAGGCAGCGCTGCAAGAGGACGCGAACGCGTGTGGGTGTTGCTGCTGGCAGCTGCGACCAATCCGGCTCTTCCTTGATTATGGCTGCCAGCGTGTCTGTCACCGTCTCGCCACTGAATGCCATCTTGCCCGTCAGCATCTCGTATAGCACGCAGCCGAAGGCCCAAATGTCCGCGCGGCGGTCAACCACCTTCGCTTTGGCCTGTTCGGGCGACATGTACGCCGCCGTGCCGAGCAAAACCCCTTGCATCGTGGCCATGTGCGTGAGCGTCGGCGAGTTGGCAATGTCCGCATCGCTGACCTCGCCCTGCACTGCTTTCGCCAGCCCGAAATCAAGAATCTTTACCGCGTCGTCGCGCGAGATTTTTATGTTGGCGGGCTTCAGGTCGCGATGCACGATTCCCTTTTCGTGCGCGTACTCCAGCGCGTCGGCGATCTGCCGCGCGATGCGCAGCGCTTCGTCGATGGGAACCGGCCGCGCCTGGCTCGCTTGTGGAGAAGCGGACTTGAGCCCGGTAGTCGTTGGGCTGATGGCTGCCGCAGCGGCACCGATGCGATCCGACAACGTCGGCCCCTCGACGAGCTCCATCACCAGCGCGTGCGTGCCGCCGGAGTCTTCGAAACCGTAAATCGCGGCGATATTCGGATGATTCAGCGAGGCCAGCACCTTGGCTTCGCGCTCGAAGCGCGCCATGCGTTCGGCATCGCGCGCAAACGACGCTGGCAGCACCTTGATGGCGACCTCGCGCCCGAGCTTCGCATCCCGCGCTCGGTACACCTCGCCCATCCCGCCGGCACCAATGGGAGAGAGGATTTCGTACGAGCCGATGCGTGTGCCTGAGGTCAGCGCCATTTTGCGCCCGGATTATAGCTCCGCTGATGCGGCGCGTCCGATCAGTTTTTCCTCATCAGTCAATCGTAAGACCGAGCGCCGCGGCCAACGCAAACGAATTCATTCCGTTCTCGGAGGTCGCGCAGGCATTCGGGTAGGCGTGTCGAAAGGCGAATCCATCCAGGCGATCACCGCTCTACGGTAGCGAGGGGACAGTGGGCCGGATCGACGAGTGCGTGCTCAACCGGGATTCCAGCCTCTGGGTGTCGCTGTGCTGACGCACGAGCGTTAGCGCAATCTAGTGGTACCATTAGCGATTTGCGTGGCGTTTGGGCCGCGTCTCCGACGGGTAACCGCGCGTCTTTGGGCGACTTGAAGCATCGAAGGGCAGGAGTTTGCCGACAGCGCGCATTGGCGCGGCAGATAGCGGCGACGGCCTCCTGCATCGCGTGGATTGGCGCACGAGAGGGGCCGCCGAGCGACGAATTTAGCGAGCGATGACGAAAACAATAGAGACTGACATTCTGGTGATTGGCAGCGGCTTGGCCGGCTTGGCGGCCGCGTGGGAAGCTGCAAAGAACGGTTGTGGTGTGACGCTGATTACGCGGGCCGCCGATCCCCAGGACAGCAACACCTACCGCGCACAAGGCGGGATTATCTACCGCGGGCATGACGAATGTCCTGAACAGCTGATACAAGACATTCTTACCGTGGGAGCAGGACTGAGCTCTCCCCAAGCTGCGTCGATTCTGAGCCGCGAAGGGCCGCAGTTGGTAAAGAAGATTCTGATCGACGAGCTCGGCGTTCCGTTCGACGCTTCTGCTGAATCGCCGGCGGAACTGGACCTAACTCGCGAAGCGGGCCACTCGATTCCGCGAATCATTCATTACAAGGACCAGACCGGACTTTCCATCGAGCGCGCCTTCTTCGAGCGAGTGCGGAATCATCCCAAGGTCAACGTGCTTTCGAGCGCTACCGCCGTGGACCTGCTGACTCCTTCGCATCACTCCGTCGATCCTACCGACGTGTACCGGCCGCTGGCCTGCATCGGCGCGTACGTGCTCGATCAATCCTCGGGCAAGGTATCGGCGGTGCTGGCGAAAGAGACGATTCTCGCGAGCGGCGGCCTGGGAAGCGTGTTCCTGCACACGACCAATCCGCCGGGGGCGCGCGGCGATGGCATCGCCATGGCCTACCGGGCGGGCGCGCGCTGCATCAACATGCAATACGTGCAATTTCATCCCACGGCGCTGCTGGCGCCGGACGGCTGCTTCCTGATTTCGGAGACGGTGCGGGGCGAAGGCGGCCGCGTTGTGGACCGCCATGGCAACGAGTTCATGCAGCGATTTCATCCCGCCGGATCGCTGGCGCCCCGGGATATCGCCGCACGCGCCATTTATCAAACGATGCTGGAGTCGGGCGAGCCCTGCGTTTACCTGGACATCTCTCACAAGCCCGCCGATCAGCTTCGAGCCCGGTTTCCCACCATCTACGCGGTTTGCATCGAGCGCGGGATCGACATGACGCGCGAGCCCATTCCGGTAGTTCCCGCTGCGCACTATAGCTGCGGAGGAATCGCGACCGATGAATACAGCCGCACGAATGTGGACCGCCTGCGAGCCGCCGGCGAGGTGGCGTGCACGGGGCTGCATGGAGCCAACCGGCTGGCCAGCACTTCCCTGCTCGAATGCCTGGTTTGGGGCACGCGCGCCGGGGGGCATGCGTCCGAACGCATCCACCGAGGCGACAGTTTCTATTTTCCGGAAGTGGCCGAGTGGCGCTACGAACGCGAACCCGTCGATCCCGCGCTGATCGCACAGGACTGGCTGAGCATCCGGCAAACGATGTGGAACTACGTCGGGCTGATCCGCAGCGAGAGGCGGCTCAATCGCGCCATGCGGATCTTGCGCGAACTCGATCTCGAAATCGCGCGCTTCTATGAAAAATCCGAAATCAGCGATTCGATGATTGGATTGCGCAACGGCATTCTGACCGCGCTGCTGATCCTCGAGGCTGCCGACCAGTCGCGCGAAAGCCGCGGCTGCCATTACCGCGTCGACTGAGAGAGAAATTCGACCGGCGGCTTCCATCCGGACCAAGCTCGATTCATCTCCCTGTAACACCGATGCGCTATGTGTATTGCATCTGTGCGACAATTCAGGTTCCGGATTTACCGCAGTCATGTTCGTTCCAAGGCCCCCGTCCCTCAAAATGACGGCGCAACCGAAGAATAGCCCGGACGAACCAGCTTCGTAGGAAGCGTGGAATGCAGCCTTACGATTTGATCGTGATCGGCTCGGGACCCGGGGGCCAGCGCGCTGCCATTCAGGGAGCGAAGGCCGGGAAGCGCGTTGCGATGATCGAGAAACGCAGCGCGGTGGGCGGCGTGTGCATCAACACCGGAACGATCCCCAGCAAGACCATGCGCGAAGCGGTGCTGCACTTGTCAGGCTTCTATTCCAGAGACTTCTATGGGGTCAACCGCATCGCGGCCCCCGCCGTCACCATGAGCGACGTCTTGTTCCGGGTGCAACGCGTGGTGGAAAACGAGGTCGGCGTAACGCAGGACCAGCTACGGCGCAACGGAGTCGATGTGATTCACGGCTCCGGGATGTTCACGGATGCGCATCGTCTGCGGGTACAAAACGGCAACGGCTTCGCCGATTTCGAGGGCGAGTACATCGTGATTGCCACCGGCACGAAGCCCGCGTGCAATCCGAAAGTGCCGGTCAACGGCCGCAACATCATCGATAGCGACCAGATCCTCACCATGCCGCAAATTCCCAGAACGCTGATTGTGGTTGGCGGCGGGGTGATCGGTGTCGAGTACGCGTGCATGTTTGCGACGCTCGGAGTACGCGTAACCATCGTGGAAAAGCGCCCGCGGCTGCTCGAGTTTGCGGACACGGAAATCGTCGAAGCGCTCAGCTACCAGATGCGCGAGCATCGCGCCACCATGCGGCTGAACGAAGAAGTGGAGAGCGTTGAGGAATTGCCGGATGGCAAAGTGGCCGCGAACTTGGTGAGCAAAAAACGGATCAATGCAGATGCCTTGCTCTATGCGGTTGGCCGCCAGGGGAACGTGGACCATCTGGACCTTGCGGCGGCCGGCATCGAGTCGGACGCGCGGGGCCGCATCAAGGTGGACGCGGATTTTCGAACCACCCAGCCGCACATTTTCGCCGTCGGCGACGTGATCGGTTTCCCCAGCCTCGCTTCCGTTTCCATGGAACAGGGGCGCATCGCCGCCGCGCGAGCGTTCGGCCTGAACGTGCAGACCGATCCGGAAAGCTACCCATACGGGATTTACACCATTCCGCAAATTTCGTTCATCGGGAAAACGGAAGAGCAGCTGACCGATGCGGATGTTCCCTACGAGGTGGGCGTCGCCTATTACCGCGAGATCGCGCGAGGTCAGATTTCAGGACACACGGACGGACGGCTGAAGATTCTTTTTCATCGCGAGACTCTGGAACTGCTGGGCGTGCATATCTTTGGAGAAAATGCGGCGGAATTGCTGCACATCGGGCAGGCTGTGTTCAAGCTTAAGGGCAAGATCACCTACTTTATCGACACGGTTTTCAACTACCCGACGCTGGCCGAGTGTTACAAAACGGCCGCGTTCAATGGACTCAACCGCCTGAGTTAGTTCATTGCGCCGGCGGTGCGGGAGATTACGAGAGCGATTTCGCAAACGTTGCATTGCGAAGGACTGAGGGACAAGAATATTAAGAGCGATTTCCTTTTTGAATCGAGCCAATAAATGACAGAGCCCAGTGGGACAGCCGCGCGGCAGGAACTGGAAGCGGACGAGCGCATCGAGATTACGGAAGGGGAACGCGTCGCCGCGATGACCTCGCCCGAAGCGGCCTCGCCATCGCGGAATCTGACGTTGGAGTCTCCCGAACTGTACATCAACCGGGAACTCAGCCTTTTGGAATTTCAGAAACGGGTGTTGGACCAGGCGCGCGACCCGGAGAATCCGCTTCTCGAGAGAGTGAAGTTTCTTTCGATCGTCAGCTCCAACCTAGACGAGTTTTTCATGGTGCGGGTAGCGGGGCTGCAGAAGCAGGCAGCCAGCGGCTCTCAGGAAGCGAGCGTTGACGGCCTTTCCGCGGCGACTCAACTGCAGCTCATCCGTGGCGAGATTCGCGGCCTTGTGAAGGAAATCCAGGGCCACTTGCGCGACGTGCTGCTGCCGGAACTCGCGCGCGCGGGCATTCGAATCGTGGATATCTCCGCGCTAACCGCCGAGGAACGATCCGCGATGGACTCCTATTTCGTTAAGGACGTATTCCCGGTGCTGACGCCGCTGGCCTTTGATCCTAGCCGACCGTTCCCTCATATCTCAAGCGGCAGTCTGAATCTCGCCGTCGTGGTAGGAGACAATCAAGGCACGGAAAACTTCGCGCGCATCAAATTGCCGGATTCCCTTCCGCGGCTTGTTCCAGTAACAACCAAAAAACGCCCATCGAAGAGTTCCCAATCCGCGAAATCGGAAAGGACATTCGTCTGGTTGGAGCAACTGGTCGCCGCCAATCTTTCCTTGCTGTTCCCGGGAATGCAAATTCTGGAGGCGTCCCCTTTCCGGGTGACTCGCGACGCGGAAATCGCCATTCAGGAATTGGAGAGCGACGATCTGCTGGAAAGCGTCGAAGAGGCCATGAAACAGCGGCGTTTTTCCAACGTGGCGCGGGTGCAGGTGGACGCGGACGTTTCCGAAAGAATTTTGGAGATCCTGGCCAGCAATCTGCCGATCGACAAACAAGACGTCTACCGGATCAGAGGCTACATTGGCCTCGGGCGCCTGATGGAAGTGTATGCGCTGGAACGCCCCGACTTGAAGGACAAACCGTTCGTGCCATTTGTTCCGGCGAACCTAGCCTCTGACGCCAATGAAGACGTGTTCTCGGCGATCCGGCGCGAAGATATCCTGCTGCATCACCCCTACGAATCTTTTCAACCGGTGGTGAAATTTCTCCAAGAAGCCGCCCGCGACCAGGACGTTCTGGCGATCAAGATGACCTTGTATCGCGTGGGCCGCAACTCGCCGATTGTGGCGGCGCTGCTTGAAGCGGTCGAGGAGGGCAAGCAGGTATCAGTCCTGGTGGAGCTGAAAGCGCGCTTCGACGAGGAAAGCAATATCGAATGGGCGCGCACATTGGAAGACGAAGGCGTGCACGTCGTCTACGGTTTGGTGGGGCTGAAGGTCCACTCGAAAATCGCGTTGATCGTGCGCCGCGAGGGCGACGCCATTCGCCGCTACGTTCACATGGGGACCGGCAATTACAACCCGACAACCGCTCGCGTCTACACGGACTACGGCTTTTTCACTTGCAACGAGCGGATTGCGGACGACGCCACTCATTTTTTTAACGCGCTGACGGGATACTCCCGCAAGGAGGAGCCGCACGAGCTGCTGGTGGCTCCCATCAATTTGCGGCAGCGGCTCGAAGAGCTGATCCTGAGGGAAATTGCACGGCAGGAGCAGGGCGAGCGCGGCCATCTGATTTTCAAGATGAACGCGCTGGAAGATCCGCAGATGATCAGGCTTCTCTATCGCGCCTCGCAAGCAGGCGTTCAGGTGGATCTGCTGGTGCGCGGAGTTTGCTGCCTTCGACCTTCAGTGCCTGGGTTCAGCGAGAACATCCGCGTGACGAGCATCGTCGGCCGATTTCTGGAGCATAGCCGCGCCTATTATTTTCGCAATGGAGGAGCCGAGGAGATTTACCTGGGCAGCGCGGACCTGATGCGGCGCAACTTGAGCCATCGCGTGGAGATTCTCTTCCCGGTCGCGAATCCCAAGCTGGTCGGCCGCTTGAAGGAAATCCTACATATTCAGCTGGCCGATCAAAAGAAAGCCCGCCAACTTCAAAGCGACGGGAATTACGTCGCCATCAACGGAAGCGGACAACCGGATGCGATCGATAGCCAATTGCGATTGTTGATGGCCGAAGGCGCAACTCTGAAAGCCACCAAGGGCTCGGCTCCGCTTGGCCGGAAGCGCAGAGCTGGGGAACGCCGCGGACGCGCGAGCGCGTAGATTTCGCCAGACGCAGTGATTAGAGCAGGGCCTCGCCGTTCAGCGTAAATATCCCCAGGTGTGCAGGCGGTCGGTGTCCTCTTGCCACCGATCGCCGATATCGGTGCGGTAGTACATGTTGGGAATCAGCACATTCTTGATGCGCGAATATACTTGCGACTGCGCCTGGCGCATCGTCTGACCCAAGCCGACGACGATCAGAATCACTCCCGACGTGCCAGCCACGAGCCACCGTCACTCGCCTGCTTCACGCATGAAGAGCCGAATCCCTCCGGCCGCACCAAACATTCTTTGATGAATAATTTCTAGGTCCCTGCGGCACGAAGCCCGCGCGAAACAGGGTACTTGCCTGAAACGGTGGGAGGTGGAGCACTGAATGCACGTATAACCGGGGCAGCGCGGAAGTAGACGAAACACAATCTCGTGGGCGGGCGGCGAAGAGGTTACACTGGAGTTGTGGCTCCGGCCACTCAGAGAAGTATGTGCGCCGCTAAAGCACGGGCGAGCCGAGGATTCTGTCAAGTTCGTCTCGCGAATTAACATCAGAAGGGCAGAAGACAGCTAGGGAGTTCCCGCCGAAGGCTCGCCATGGAATCACTCACAGCCATTGCAGGAAATTCTTGCCGTGCCGGAAAGCGCGGCGGAGGCGACTCTTGAGCGCCGATGGTTTTGACCAGATCGTCCGCTCGTGGATCGTGCACTGGGGTTACCTGGCGATTGCCGCGAATCTGCTGGGCGAAGACATGGGCTTGCCGCTGCCGGGCGAGTCCGCGTTGCTGTTTTCGAGCTTCATCGCCAACAAGGGCACCAGCCTGGAGCTGTATTACATTATTCCAATAGGGATCGCCGCCTGCACGATTGGAGATAACATTGGCTTCCTCCTCGGGCGGAAGTACGGGAAAGCACTCACTCGTTTCGTGAAGAAGGTTTTCCGGCAGAGCGATGAGGACGTGGCGGCCGCGAAGGACTTAATCCTCCACCACGGCAAGAGATCGATTTTCTGGGCCAGGTTCGTATTTGGATTTCGAACTGTCGCGGGGCCTTTTGCGGGAATGCTGGGGATGGAATGGCGGGATTTTCTGCTATACAACCTCCTTGGCGCTACAGCCTGGGTGACGGTGATTTCGATTTTCGGCTACCTGATTTCGAACGAGTTCACGAGCCTGATGGGATACGCGGAAAAGGCCTCCTGGATCGTTGCTGGGGTGCTGTTCACCCTCGCGTATTTGGCGTGGCGGCGGTACAAGAAACATTTTAAGCAGCAACAGCGGCGTGCGGCCTAGCGTCTAAGCGCGCGGCCAGCGCGCGATGCCAACCCCGTCCCTATTCCAGATGCGGAAAGCTGCGGTTTCAGCCGTTGATAACTTGCGGAGGCAGGCTCCTATCGTCGATCGTCGCGTCCGCCGCCGTTGAGAGATGTCATCGCGATGACGACGTTGACGCGCCGGCGAGAATTTCCTATACTGGCTTTTCCCCACCTGCGCTTCCCCTACCGGACTTCGACCAGGCGAAAGGCGGGCTGGAGTTTGAAATCAGGCGGATACGCTCCGCCGGAAACCTCGCTCATTTACTGAAAACCCGATCATGACAGAAGCGACTTGCAAACGAGAAATTGAACTGGAAATTCCCGCGGAGAACGTGCAGAAAGTCACAGACAAAGTGGCGCGCGATATCGCCCGCGTGGCGCGGGTACCGGGCTTCCGTCCCGGGAAAGCGCCGGTGGCGCTGGTGCGACGGCGCTTCGCCGGCGACATTCAGGGCGAGGTGTTGCAATCGCTGGTCCCCGAATATCTGGAAAAAGCACTGGACGAAAAGAAGCTGGTGCCGGTGACGCGCCCGGAAGTAGACAAGGTTGAATTTAAAGACGGAGAGCCGCTGAAATTCCGCGCCGTTTTTGAAGTGCTGCCGGAATTCGAGCTGGGCGACTACAAGAATGTGACCGTGCAAGTGGACGAGATCGAAATCGGCGACGCGCAGGTGGATAAAGCGATTGAAGAGATGCGCGACCGCTTGGCGGTGTTCGTCCCGGTGGAAGGCCGCGCGGCGCAACATGGCGACTCCGTCTCGATCAAGCTGATGGGAACGCCCGCGGGCGGCGGCGAACCGGTGCAAGCGGACAATATTATGGTGCACCTGGGCTCGGAGGAAACGCTGGCGAGCTTTACGGATAACCTGACGGGCGCCAATGTGGGCGAGACCAAGACGTTTCAGACCGTCTATCCGGAAGATTATCCCGATCCGAAGCTTTCCGGCAAAACGTACGATTACACAGTGGAAGTGCTGGCTATCAAGGAAAAGAAGCTTCCCGAGCTGAACGACGAGTTTGCGAAAGAAGCTGCCGGAGAAAATTCCGGCGTCTCAACACTCGAAGAGCTGCGCAAGAAACTGCGCGAAAACATGGAAGCGGCGAAAGAGCAGCAGCAGAAGTCGCAGGCGCAAGAGCGAATTCTCGACGAACTGGTGAAGCAACACGATTTCCCGGTTCCCGAAGCTCTGGTTGAAAACCAGATGGATACGCGGCTGGATCGCGCCGTGCGTTCGCTCGCGGCGCAAGGAATCGATCCGCGCGCTGTGAACGTGGATTGGGTAGCCATGCGCAGGCGGCAGCACGACCGCGCCGTGGCGGATGTGAAAGCTGAATTGCTGCTCGACCGCATCGCGTCCGAGGAAAAAATTGAAGTGACGGACGAGGATTTGGATAAGGAATTAGCCGCGCTGGCCGAACGCAGTGGAGAGTCCGCAACATCGCTCCGAGCTCGCTTGACAAAGCAGGATGCGCTCGATAGGATTAAATCGAAGTTGCGCAGTGACAAGACGATCGACTTGCTCCACCGCACGGCCCGAATCGAGACGACACCTAAAAGTGAAAAGTGACTCGGTTCTGGCTCTCCTCAGCGCGCAACGATACTCCCTATGAAACTATTTGACGATTCAACTCCGCGTGCAACAACGCTCGTACCCATGGTGGTGGAACAGACCAATCGCGGCGAGCGCTCCTATGACATTTACTCCCGCCTGCTGAAAGATCACATCATCTTCATCGGAACGCCGATCGACGATCATGTGGCCAATCTGGTGACGGCGCAGCTGCTGTTCCTCGAGTCCGAGGATCCGGAGAAGGATATTTCGATTTACATCAATTCGCCCGGCGGATCGATTTCCGCGGGGATGGCGATTTACGACACCATGCAGTTCGTGCGGCCGGACGTGGTCACGTACTGCATCGGACAATCGGCGTCCATTGCGGCGCTGCTGCTGGCCGCGGGAACACCGAAAAAGCGCTACGCGCTGCCCAACTCCCGCGTGCTGATTCATCAGCCGTGGATGTCCGGACTTTCCGGACAGGCCACGGACATCGATATTCACGCCAAGGAAATCATTCGCACCCGCGCGGCCATCAATAAGCTGCTGGCGCATCACTCGGGCGCGCCGATCGAAAAGATTGAACGGGACGTGGAGCGCGATTTCATCATGACCGCCGAACAAGCCAAGGCCTACGGCATCGTGGATGAGATCATCACCAAGCATCGCAGCTCCGTTCCTAAGGGTTAGTAGTGATTGGGAATTTGCGATACGGATTGGGTGGGGCTGATTTACAATAAATCACAGTTTCGCTGTGCGCTGGGTTTCCAGGGGAGGGGGCGCCACCGGTGAAGCGGTTCACTCCAGAAGAGCCGTTGCGTTGTTCCTTCTGCCATAAAACGCAGGAGCAGGTGGAGAAGCTAATCAGTTCTCCATCCGAGTATCCGCGATCGTACATTTGCAACGAATGCGTGGGCGTCTGCCAGCAGATTCTCGAGGACGAGAAACGCGAGCAGTCGAGCCCTGTTAACCGGCGATTGCCGCGTCCGCCCGAGATCAAGGCGTTCCTGGATAGTTACGTTATCGGCCAGGACAAGACCAAAAAGAAGCTGGCCGTCGCCGTTTACAACCACTACAAGCGAATTTTCCTGAACCGCCAGCCCGGCGATGTGGAGCTGACCAAGTCCAACATTCTGCTGATCGGGCCAACGGGAACGGGCAAGACGCTGCTGGCGCAAACCCTTTCGCGCATGTTGGAAGTGCCGTTCGCGATTGTGGATGCGACCACGCTGACCGAAGCGGGCTACGTCGGCGAAGACGTCGAGAACATTATCCTGAAGCTGCTGCAAGCGGCCGACGGCGACGTCCAAAAGGCGCAACAGGGCATCATATATATAGACGAAATCGACAAAATCTCTAAGAAGGACGAAAACCCCTCGATTACCCGCGATGTTTCGGGCGAGGGCGTGCAGCAGGCGCTGCTGAAGATTTTGGAAGGCACTGTGGCCAACGTGCCGCCGCAGGGCGGACGCAAGCATCCGCACCAGGAGTTCACGCCGGTGGACACTACCAACATCCTGTTCATTTGCGGCGGGGCGTTTGTGGGGCTTGAGCGGATTATCGAGCGGCGCGCTGGGCAGAAATCGCTTGGCTTCCATGCCGATACGGCGCCGAGCACGGCGACGCGGAGAAACATCGAAGTGCTCGAACAGGTTCAGCCGACTGACCTGATCCGCTACGGCCTGATCCCGGAGTTTGTAGGCCGCCTGCCGGTGGCCGGGGTGCTCAGCGATTTGGATAAGAGCGCGCTGGTGCGAATTTTGACGGAACCGAAAAACGCCCTGGTCCGTCAATACCAGAGACTCTTCGAATTTGAAAACGTCCGGCTGCGCTTTACCGATGATGCCCTCGAAACGGTGGCGGACCTTGCCCTGCAGCGCAAGGTCGGCGCGCGCGGTCTGCGCATGATTCTCGAGGACCTGATGCTCGAGATGATGTACCACCTGCCGGCGCAGCGAAAGCTTCGTGATTTCGTGATCACCGCGGATATGGTGAAGGGACACGAAATCAACTGGAGCCTGCTCGAAAAGGCGGGCTGATCCTTCGAGCCTTCGCGAAACGCACTCTGCCTTCGGCACGTCGAAATCCGGACTTTATCGGGCATTCGCGAAGGATTCTGATTTCGTGCGTTAACGGAGAGGAATTCAGGTAGACCGATGTTTAGCAAGGAAAAATCCGAAACACGGCGCGTTCCCATGATGCCGGTGCGGGAAATGGTGATTTTCCCGGAAATGATGCACCCGTTTATCGTGGGCCGCGAGGCTTCCGTCCGCGCTCTGGAAGAGGCGCTGGCGGGCGACAAAAAGATCTTTTTAGTTACGCAGCATGATGCGTCGGTGGACGATCCCAAGCCCGAGGAGATCTACCAGGTTGGAACGCTCGCGAACATCGTGCAGAGCGTAAAGCTCCCGGACGGAAACATCAAAGTCCTGGTGGAAGGCACCGAACGCGCCAAGATCGTGCAAGTGACCAGCGAAGAAGGCTTTTTCCGAGCCTCGATTCGCGTGGTGCCGATGAAAACCGAGCCCGGGCCGCAGACGCAGCAGGCCACCGAGCGCGTCACCAACCTTTTCGAGCAGTACGTGAAGCTCTCGCAGAGCCTCAACTACGACACCATGATTGCCGCGGTGCGCGTGGAAGATCCCAGCAAGCTGGGCGACGCGATCGCCGCCAACCTGCAGATCCCCGTCGAAGAAAAGCAGGAACTTCTCGAAATTTTCGACCCGCTGGAGCGCTTGCAGCGCGTGGCGGACATCCTGGAAGGCGAGATCGAAAAGCTTAACGTCGATCGCTCGATCAACACGCGCGTGAAACGCCAGATGGAGCGGGCCCAGAAAGAGTATTACCTCAACGAAAAGCTCAAGGCCATTCAGAAGGAGTTGGGCCGCGGCGAGGCCAGTGAAATCGAGCAGCTGAAAAAGAAGATCGAAACGTCCGGCATGCCCGACGGCCCCATGGAAAAGGCCATGCAGGAGCTGAAGCGGCTGGAAATGATGCCGCCCATGTCCGCCGAATCCACGGTGTCGCGCAATTATCTGGATTGGCTGCTGGCGGTGCCGTGGAAGAAAAAATCCAAGGAAATTCGCGACATCACGCGCGCCGAGCAGATTCTTTCCGAGGATCACTACGGCCTGGAAAAAATTAAAGAGCGCATTCTGGAGTATCTCGCCGTCCGGCAACTGGTGAAAAATCCGAAGGGCTCGATCCTCTGCTTCCTGGGGCCTCCGGGAGTGGGGAAAACTTCATTGGCCATGTCGATCGGGCGCGCCACCGGCAGGAAATTCGTGCGCGTTTCTCTGGGCGGCGTGCGCGACGAGGCCGAGATTCGCGGCCACCGGCGCACGTATATTGGGGCCCTGCCCGGCCAGATCATTCAAATGATGCGCAAGGCCGGCACGGTGAATCCGGTGTTCGTGCTCGATGAAGTCGACAAAATGTCGATGGATTTTCGGGGCGATCCGTCCGCGGCGCTGATGGAAGTGCTCGATCCCGAGCTGAACCATGCCTTCACCGATCATTATCTTGACGTCGAATACGACCTCTCGAAGGTCATGTTTATCTGCACCGCCAACGTGCTGCACACGATTCCGCAGCCATTGCAAGATCGCATGGAAGTCCTGCGGCTTCCCGGCTACACCGAGCAGGAAAAGCATCAGATCGCGCAGCGATATCTGGTGCCGCGCCAGCTCGAAGCCACCGGCCTGACCAAGGACAACCTGAAATTCACCGACGACGCGGTAGCGCACATCATTCGCCACTACACGCATGAAGCGGGCGTTCGCAATCTGGACCGCGAAATCGCCAATGTGTGCCGCAAAGTGGCCCGCAAAGTGGTGACCGATCCGAAAATCGCCGGCGTGGAAGTGTCGCCTGCCAACGTGGGCGAGTACCTCGGAATCCTGAAGTATCGCGACTTCCTGGCGGCCAAGACCAACGAAATCGGCTTGACCACCGGCCTGGCGTGGACCGAAGTGGGCGGCCAGGTGCTCTCCACGGAAACTACGCTGATGCAAGGCAAGGGCCGCCTGACGCTGACCGGCAAGCTCGGCGACGTGATGCAGGAATCGGCGCAAGCCGGGATGAGCTACGTGCGTTCGCGCAGCCACCTCTTCGGATTGCCAAAGGATTTTTACCGGCACGTCGATATTCACATGCATGTTCCCGAGGGCGCCATCCCCAAGGACGGCCCTTCCGCCGGAATCACGATTTGCACTTCGATTGTGAGCGCTCTGACGCGCATTCCGGTGCGCTGCGATGTGGCCATGACGGGAGAAATCACGCTGCGCGGCAAAGTGCTGCCCATTGGCGGCGTGAAGGAAAAGCTCCTGGCCGCGCATCGGCTGGGGCTGCGCACGGTGATTCTGCCGAAAGATAACGAGAAAGACTTGGCGGACATTCCGCCGGAAATTCTGGCGCAAATGTCCATTCAGCTCGTGGAGTCGATGGACGAAGTCCTGCAAATTGCTCTCGAACAACCGCTGCCTGTTCCCGGCCACCCGCCGGTGGATGGAGTCGAGCCGAAGTTCGGCGCGGACGTCACGCAGGACAATGAATTGACCAATTGAACTCTTCGGTCCTCTACATCCTGCCAGGCAGGCTCAGCCCGCGACCGGAGCGTAACGATTCTCTGTAGTTAGCCCAATTTTGAAGCTCGGACAGGGTACCGCAGCCGATGCCCTTGCCCTGGATTCATGCGGATCACAATCGTGCCTGAACCATCAGGCTTGAAGAAGGAAAGAAGAATGAGCGTTAGTCTTGCGGAACTGAAAGACAAGAATATCACCGATCTGGCCAAGATCGCGAAAGAGCTGAACATTCCCGGCTCGTCCGGCATGCGCAAGCAGGAGTTGATCTTCCAGATCCTCCGCGCGCAGACGGAAAAGAACGGACTAATCTTCTCCGAGGGCGTTCTGGAATGCCTGCCCGACGGATTCGGATTCCTCCGCGCTCCCGAGTACAACTATCTGCCGGGCCCGGACGATATCTACGTCTCGCCGTCGCAGATTCGCAAATTCGACCTGCGCACCGGAGACACCGTCTCCGGCCAGGTGCGCCCGCCGAAAGACGGCGAGCGCTACTTCGCGCTGATCAAGGTCGAAGCCATCAACTTTGAGGACCCCGAAGTCGCCCGCAACAAGATTTTCTTCGACAACCTGACGCCGCTGTACCCGCAGGAGCGCATTCGCCTGGAAACCACCAAAGAAAACCTTACCGGGCGCGTGCTGGACATGCTCTGCCCCATCGGCAAGGGGCAGCGCGGCTTGATCGTGGCTCCGCCGCGTACCGGCAAGACCATGATGCTGCAGTCGGTCGCCAATTCGATTACCACCAATCATCCGGAAGTGGTCCTGATCGTACTTTTGATTGACGAGCGGCCGGAAGAAGTCACGGACATGCAGCGCACGGTGAAGGGCGAAGTGATCAGCTCCACGTTCGACGAACCGCCCCAGCGCCACATTCAAGTGGCCGAAATGGTGTTGGAGAAGGCCAAGCGACTGGTGGAGCACAAGCGCGACGTCGTGATTCTGCTCGACTCGCTCACGCGCCTGGGCCGCGCCTACAACGCCGTCACGCCGCCTTCCGGCAAGGTGCTCTCCGGCGGTATCGACGCCAACGCGCTGCAGCGCCCGCGGCGCTTCTTCGCCGCGGCCCGCAACGTGGAGGAGGGCGGCTCGCTAACCATCATCGCTACCGCGCTCGTTGACACCGGCAGCCGCATGGATGACGTGATTTTCGAGGAGTTCAAGGGCACCGGCAACATGGAAATTAACTTGGACCGCCGCTTGGTGGATAAGCGCGTGTTCCCCACCATCGATATCAACCGGTCGGGAACGCGAAAAGACGAACTGCTTCTGCCGGCTGACGAGTTGAATCGCATCTGGGTGTTGCGCAAAGTTCTGAGCCCGCTTTCGACCGTTGAAGCCATGGAGCTTCTGCTTGGCCGCCTCTCGAAGACCAAGACCAATGGCGAGTTCCTCGCATCGATGTCGAACCCGAGCTAGTTCGCGCCGGTCGTCTGAGTTGTAGTTCTTGGGTCTGTTGCAAGTCCCCTTCCGAAAATAGTGTTGCAGACGTCTTTCTTCGGAAGGAGACGGCAACTTGCAGAAATTTTTAGCCCGCCAGCCCATTTTCACTCCCAATCGCATCGTGTTCGGTTACGAACTGCTCTTCCGCAGCGGTCCCGAGAACTTTTTCCAGCATTCGCAGCCGGACGTGGCCTGCGCCTCCGCCGCCGATAGCTTGTTTCTCTTTGGCATCGATCGGCTGGCGCAAGGCCACCGCGTGTTCGTCAATTGCACGCGGGAGTTTTTTATTCGGGATTTCCCTTTTATGCTGCCCAAGGATTCCGTGGTGCTGGAGGTTCTCGAAGACGTGGTGCTCGATGACAAGCTGATCGCCGCGTGCCGGCGGCTGAAAAACGCGGGTTACCTGCTCGCGCTCGACGACTTCCGCGACGCGCCGCAATGGCGTCCCCTCGTCGCGCTCGCGGATTTCATCAAGGTGGATCTGCTCGCCACCGCCGAGGAGGAACAGTTTCGGCTGGCCAGGGAATTCTCAAGCCGGGATATCCGCCTGGTGGCGGAGAAGGTGGAAAATTACAAGGAGTTCGAACGCACGCGGGATTGGGGCTATTCCTATTTTCAGGGCTACTTTTTCAGCAAACCGCAGATGCTGTCGCACCATGACGTTCCCGCTTACAAGCTGAGCTATCTGCGCATCCTGCAAGCCGTCAACAGCCCGGACGTGGACATGGATGAGATAGCGGAGCAGATCAAGGTCGAGACGTCTCTGAGCTACCGGCTGTTGCGCTATCTCAACTCGCCGGCGTTTTTCCTGGCGGCGGAAATCCGCTCCATCCCGCACGCCCTGATGCTGCTTGGCGAACGGGGCATCCGCCGCTGGATATCCCTGGTGGCCGTGGCCTGCATGGGCGACGACAAGCCGCAGGAACTTGTGACTTTGCCGCTGATCCGCGCGCGATTTTGCGAACTGCTGGCTCCGGCCGCGCGTATGAGCGATTCTTCGAACGACCTTTTTCTGCTGGGGCTGCTCTCCGCAATCGACGCAATTCTGGACATGAAGATGGCCGACGTAGTGAAGGAAGTCACGCTGCGCGAGGAAATCCGCAACGCGCTGCTCGGTGAAAAAAACACCCTGCGTCTGGTGCTGGATGTGGTTTTGCTCTACGAGCGAGCGGCGTGGGAACCGCTTGACGCGGCGGCCACGCAGATCGGCATCACACCGGATACCATTCCGGGCATGTTTTTGGAAGCGGTGGATTGGGCGCGCCGTGTGTTCAGCGGTCAGCAGGCGGAGGAAGTCGAAGCCACGTGAGATTGCGCGGTCGCTAGTGCGCCGCACCGGCGGCGGCCTGGTTTTCGGCCAGCATTACCACCAGACGCGCCACTTCCTCGGGATCCATCGCCGTGCTGTCCACCACCACGGCATCTTTCGCGCGCACCAGCGGGGACGAAACGCGCCCCGAGTCGCGCCGATCGCGCTCGTGGATTTCGTCCAGCGTGCGCGGCAAATCGATGGTGTCGCCCTTCTGCTGATGTTCGCGCCAGCGGCGCTCGGCGCGAGTTTCCGGCGAAGCGGTAAGAAAGATCTTCAGCTGCGCATCGGGAAATACGACGCTGCCGATGTCACGCCCCTCCATCACCACGCCGCCTTGCGCGCCGGCGCGGCGCTGCTCGGAAACCAGCACCTGGCGCACCCCTTCGATCACCGCTACTTTTGAAGCTGCTTGCGAAACTTCCGGAGTGCGGATCGCGGCGGTCACGTCCTCGCCGTCCAGGAACACGCGCTGGCCGCCATCCTCCGCCCGCAAGTCGACGCGCGTGTCGCTCGCGAGCTTGGTGAGTTGTTCCGCGGCATCGAGCGGCACGCCGCAGCGCAGCGCCTTGAGCGCCACGGCGCGGTACATCGCGCCCGTGTCGATATAGACGTAGCCCATCAGCGCGGCCACCCGCCGCGCCAGCGTGCTTTTGCCCGAGCCGACGGGGCCGTCGATCGCAATGATCAGTCTCGGCATTAAATCCGTTTGAAGGCGCGCTCGATTTCGCGCACGGAATAGCGCAGCACCACGGGACGTCCGTGCGGGCAGCTCATCGGGTACTCCGTCTTCGCCAGTTCGCCGAGCAGCCATTCCATTTTCATGGCGTCGAGCGGCGTGTTCACCTTGATCGCCGCGTGGCACGCGGTGGATGCGGCGATCTTCGATTGCAGCGAATCGATTGAGACAGCCTGATTTTCGCGGGCGACCCCATCCAAAATTTCGAACAGCAGCTTTTCCGCGTCTCCGCTGGCGATTCCCGCGGGTGCGGCCTGAATGGCCACGCTGCGCCCGCCCATCAGCTCGGCTTCGAACCCGTTGGCGCGCAACTCGTCGCCAATCAGATCGAATGTAGCCAGCTGCTGCGGATTCAAATCGACCACCAACGGCGCGAGCATGCGCTGCCCGCCCAGCGCGCCTTCGCGGCGCGCGCGCAAGTGCTGTTCGAAAAGCACGCGCTCGTGCGCCACGTGCTGATCGACGATCCATAGCCCTTCCCCATTTACCGCGACGATGAAGCTCGCGTTCACTTGCCCCAGAGGCTTCAGATCGGCAATCGATTCCGGACCGGGTAGCGAGCCCCCTTCCGTCGCGGGAACTCCGGTCGCATCTGAAGCCACAGCGGGTCGCCCGCCATTTTGCGGCGGAAACGGAAAATTCGTGGCGCCGGAAGAATCGAAGCCGAACCGCTGCGCGTAGGGACGATCGGGAGCGCTGGTGAGTTCCAGCGCCTCTGCAGCGGCCGCGCTCGAAGCGAACGACGTGGGAATTTCCGCCGGTGGCGGACCCGGATACGGGGCCGAATCCTGCAGCGGCGCATAGCCTCGCATCGCGTCCGACGCTCCGTTCGGACCTGGACCCGCGGCGGCTGCAGAGGCGGCCCGTGCTGCGGGAAATCCCGGAATCGACCGTGCGACGGAGAGCGCGTGGCGCAGCGCGTCGCGGGTGAAATCGTGAACGAACTGCGGATGCCGGAAGCGCACCTCGATTTTCGCCGGATGAACGTTCACGTCCACTTCCTGATAAGGCATCTCGAGAAACAGCAGCACTACCGGATAAACTCCCGGCGGCGTGATGTTGCGATAGGCTTCGCCGATGGCGTGGAGCAGCAGGCGATCACGCACCAAGCGGCGATTCACGAAAATGTAGGTGCCATTGCGATTCGAGCGCTGCACTTCCGGGCGCGATGTGAATCCGCTGACGCGAATCGTGGAAGCTTCTTCGCCCTCGTCGAGAGCGGGCTCGGTGATTGCCGAACGCACCGGCGCTTCACTCGGCGGGATCTCGACGAGTTCGTCGAGCGCCTGCCTGCCAAAGACCTGATAGACGCGGTCGGCGAGTTTTTCGACCGGTGGGCAATCGATGATCACCTGCGAGGGCGTCTTCAGCACGAAATGCGTTTCGGGATGAGCAAGGGCGTAATGCGTGACCAGCGACGCGACGTGGCCTAGCTCGGTGGTTTCGGATTTCAGGAACTTGCGGCGCGCCGGCACGCAGTAAAAAATATCGGCCACGCTGATCGATGTTCCCGCTGGCACACCCGCCGGTTTCACGCTGACCAGCTTCCCTCCCGCGAATTCCACGCGCGTTCCCTGCTCTTCCTCGGCGGTGCGCGTTTCGAGCAAAAGCCGCGAGATGGCGGCGATCGAAGGCAGCGCCTCGCCGCGAAATCCGAGCGTGGAAATCGAGAGCAGATCGTCCGCGTTGGCGAGTTTAGAAGTGGCGTGGCGCTCGAAAGCCAGCAGCGCGTCGTCGTGGTTCATGCCGCAGCCGTCGTCGATTACCCGGATCATGCGCTTGCCGCCCGATTCCACTTCCACGCGAATCGAACGAGCACCGGCGTCTACTGCGTTCTCAAGCAGCTCCTTGACGACAGACGCTGGCCGCTCCACCACCTCGCCCGCCGCGATCTTGTTGGCCACGTTTTCCGCGAGTATGCGTATGCGCGACATCAGCAGTCTCTATCCGTCGGGAATTTGTCGGGCATGATCCGGTTGACCGCCGCCACAGTCGCCATAAAGCCCAGCGCGATCGCGGCAATACCCGCCGTCAACGCGATCCATATGGACAGAACGACTAAACACCATACGAAAAAGCCAATCGTAATGGTTGCGACCGGGAAAATAACAAGCAGAGCCCGATATGCAAACTTCGGCTGCCGCTCAGGTATATCGTTGAGCAGCCACATCGGAAAATCGCGAAGCAGATCCCTCGCCTTCGGACCTCGTCGTTGCCTGTCTGGAGTCCGCCTCATGGCTGTTGTTTCGGTCAGGAGCTAAAGCCCCCGTTCTATTCTTCTCTTGAACGCCGGGGCTAAAAGCCCCGGCCCCCTGAAAAAGGCCAACCTTCCAGAGCTTCGGCTTGTGCTGCCGGCCAGGTGATTCACATTAAGCTACAAAGTACGAAGCGAGTTCAACTTCGCTGCTCACTTTGACTCCGGGTTCTTAATCGCGATGCTCAGCTCGTCGAGCTGCGCCGGGTCTACATCGGAGGGCGACTCGGCCATCAAATCTTGCGCCGCGGTGGTTTTCGGGAAGGCGATCACGTCGCGCAGGGACTTTTCCTTGGCCAGCAGCATAGCGATGCGGTCAATGCCGAGAGCGATGCCGCCGTGCGGCGGGGTGCCGTACGTCAGCGCGTCGAGGAAAAATCCGAAGCGGTGCCGCGCCTGCTCGTCGGATAGTCCGAGAACCTTGAACATACGCGCTTGCACGTCCTGCCGGTGAATCCGAATGCTGCCCGAGCCAAGCTCGTTGCCATTGAGCACCAGATCGTAACCCTTCGAACGGCACTCCCACGGCGCGGTTTCGAGCTTTTCGATATCTTCCTCGACGATTCCGGTGAATGGGTGCTGCGCGCTCACCCAGCGTTTTTCCGTGTCGCTCCATTCGAAAAGCGCGAAGCCGGTGATCCACGCAAATTCCCACTTGCTGCGGTTGATCAGGTTCAGCTTGTCGCCAAGAAACAATCGCAGCTGCCCGGCTACGTTGAGCGACGTGTCGCTGTGTTCCACCTGCTCTTTCGCCGCTGCTGCGACGATCAGATCGCCAGGTTTCGCGCCGAGAGCGGCCACAAGATTCTTCAGCCCGTCCGCGCCGAGATTCTTTTCAAGCGGAGACGACGCGCCCTCGGCCGCGACTTTCACCGTGTACACGCCGCGCGCCCCCGCGCCTTTGGCGAATTCGGAAAGCTCGTCAAGCTGTTTGCGCGACCATGAAGCGGCCCCCGGCGCGACCACTGCTTGCACGTTGCCTTCAAAGTGCAGCACGGCGCGCGCCGGCTCGAACTGCTCGGTCACGTTGTGCAGCTCCATGCCGAAACGCAGGTCGGGCTTGTCGGAGCCATAGCGGCGCATCGCGTCCTTGTAATCGAGGTGACGGAACGGCCCCTTGGCGGTAACGCCGGCCACCGCGCAGCAGCGCTCCATCACCCGCTCGATGGCCTCGAAAATATCCTGCTGGCGCGGAAACGACATCTCTAAATCCAGCTGCGTGAACTCCGGCTGGCGGTCAGCACGCAAATCCTCATCGCGGAAGCAGCGCACGATTTGGAAATAGCGGTCCATGCCGGAAATCATCAGAATCTGCTTGAAGATTTGCGGCGACTGCGGCAGCGCGTAAAACTGCCCATGGTGCACGCGGCTGGGCACCAAATAATCGCGCGCGCCTTCGGGAGTCGAGCGCGTCAAGAACGGCGTCTCAATTTCGAAAAAGCCGAGTTCATCGAGCGTCTTGCGCATTTCCAGCACGATTTTGTGGCGCAGCTCGATATTGGAATGCAGCCGCGGACGCCGCAAATCGAGGTAACGGTAGCGCAGGCGCGTCTCTTCCGAGGCGGTGACTTCGTCCTCGATCGGAAATGGGGGCGTCTTGGCGTTGTTCAGGATGTGCAGGCGCGTGGCGAGCACTTCCACTTCGCCGGTGGGAATGTCGGGATTTGCTTTCTGCCGGCGCACCACGCGGCCTTCGACGGCCACCACGAATTCGGAGCGCAGCTCTTCGGCCTTTTTGTGCGCCTCCGGATTCTGTTCCTTGTTGAACACGATCTGGGCGATTCCGGCGCGGTCGCGCAGATCGATGAAGATCAGCTGGCCCAGGTCGCGCCGCCGGTGCACCCAGCCCATGAGCACCACGTCTTTGTCAGCATCCGAGGCGCGCAGCGCGCCGCAGTAGTTCGTTCGTTTTAGATTTCCAAGACTATCGAGCATTCGGACCTCGGAGTTCGGATTCGACTCGTGCTATTAGCGCAGATTCATCGAGCTTATCTTGTTGCCCATCGGCGAGGCGCTTCAACGTGAACGTGCCGGAGGCTGCTTCGTCCTCGCCGATGATTAACGCGTAGCGGGCGCCGAGCTTATCAGCCAAGCCGAGAGACTTTCGGAACTTCAACTCTTCGGGTGGCAATTCGACCGCTAGCCCGCGTGCACGCAGTTTTTTCGCGATAGCCACGGCAGGCGCGTACGCCTTCGCGCCCATCCACGCGACGAAAACGGCGAGACCAGGCAGCTTTGGCAATTTCCCGCTCTCCTGAATCGACAAAATGGCGCGGTCGGTGCCGATGGCGAAGCCGATGCCTTTGATGCCCGCCGGACCGCCGAGCAGTTCCACCAGGCCATCGTAACGTCCGCCGCCGCAGACGGCATTTTGGGAGCCGAGGCCCGCGGCGGTCACTTCAAACGTGGTGCGCGTGTAATAGTCGAGCCCGCGCACCAGCCGCCAGTTTTCTTCGTAGCCGACGCCGCGCAGCGCGAGTTCGTCTTTCAACTTCGAGAAATGCTCGCGGCAGGCATCGCACAGATGCTCGGAAACGCGCGGCAGCTTTTCGATGATCGCCTGCTCTTCGGGCAATTTGGAATCGAGCACGCGCAGCGGATTCGTTTCGATGCGCCGCTGCGAATCTTCCTTGAGCTGGTCTTTCACTTTGCGCAGTTCGGCGCGCAGCAGCTCCACGTATTTCGGGCGGCATTCCTTGCAGCCAATGGAATTGACGTACAGCTTGATGTTCGCGAGCCCCACGCGATTGAAAAGCGTGAGCAGCATTTCGAGAACTTCGGCGTCAATCGCCGGCGCGTCCGACGGGCCAAGCACCTCCGCGCCAACCTGGTAGAACTGGCGATAGCGTCCCTTCTGCGGCCGCTCGCGGCGGAACATGGGGCCGGCGTAGTAAAGCTTTTGATTCCCCGGCAGCGTCTGCATGCCGTGTTCGATATACGCGCGGCAAACCGAAGCCGTCGCTTCGGGCCTAAGCGCCAAGTAGGTTCCTATCTCAATGACGTCCGCGTGGTTCTGAACGCTCTCGATCAACTGCTGCGTCGGGCCCGATCCGGGGCCCTCGAACTCAGCGAAATCGCGCTCGAGGTTCTCAAACATTAGTCGGTTAAACTGATCTTTGGGGAGCAGTCCTTTTGACCGCGCGTTCCGAAACTGTTCAATGAATCGCTCAACAAATCTGCAGAACACCTCATAGTGTTCAGGGCTGTTCCAAGGCGACGGATAACTGACGATAGTGTCTTGCGCTCTGCGGAGATCATCAATCCCCTGTTCAAGGACGGTAAAGGTGTACATCTCTTTGCCGACAACGTCGGTATCCTCGCCAATCGAGCGTGCAAAAAGCGACGTCTCCTCAAAAATCGGGGTGCGGATATCGCGGAAATTGTAGGACTCGAAGACCTCGCGCGCGGACTGCTCAAACCAGTTCCACAACGCGGAATCGGGCGGAAGAATATCGCGCGTGCCTTTGATGGCGCGGAACTGGCGGCGTTCCGCCTTTTCAGTTTTTTCGGCCGGCTGATCGCTCATAGCTATAGGACGCGGATCACGCGTCACGGTGGAAGTATCCCTTTCCTTATGAAGTCCGGGCACAGAAAGTATCAAACCATAGTAGATAGCGCGACGTGCGTGCGCAAGCCCATGTTGGAATGGCGCACGCTGGCACGCGGTGCACTAAATCAGCAAATTAGAAGTCGGAATCCCCGCCTTCGCGAAGATCGCCAAGGATGGGGATCTTAAAGTCTCCAATCGAACAGCAGATTCCTCGTCGCTTCGCGCCTTCGGAATGACAATTGGTCAGCCGTGGCCGTCACCACAGGCCATGCAATATCAGGCCGCGGAACGACAGATGCGTGTTAAAGGCGATCATTTTCGGCGAGGAAATCGTTCTTGAAGGCGACGTAGTGCTCGGCGGAAAGCGCGATGCGGCGCCGTTCCTCGTCTGTGACGGCGCGGCGCACTTTCCCCGGCGCGCCCATTACCAGGCTGCCCGGTGGAATTTCCGTGCGCTCGGTAATGAGCGTACCAGCCGCCACGATGCTGCCTGCTCCAATTTTGCAGCCATTCAGCAAAATGCTGCCCATGCCGATCAGGCAATCGTTTTCGACGGTGCATCCGTGCAGAACCACACGGTGACCAACGGTGACGTTCGATCCCACCGTGAGCGAGTAATGCCCGCTTTCAATATGGCACACGCAGCCGTCCTGGATGCTGGTGCGCGCCCCAATGCGAATTGAATTGTAGTCACCGCGCAGGACGGCGCAGGGCCAGATGCTGGCGTCCTCATCGACCAAAACATTACCGATTAGCACCGCCTGCGGGTCCACATAGGCGCTCGGAGCGATTTGCGGCGCGTGGCCGCGGAACGAGCGAATCATCGAGGTTCCTCCCTATCTCTCTAACGGGGGTTCGCGCAGCGCTGCCTCATCTATTCAGAAAACGGTGCGTTTGCATTTGAATTTTGAATCCATGATCCAAGCGCTTGAGCAGCTTAGTTTTACCCTGCCAAGCGCGCATTTGAAACTCGTATCCCGCGCATCCAAACGTTGCATTTTCATTCCTGGAAACTTACCTCTACTCTCTGCGCTGCGGCATTCCCAAAAATCTCAAAGGAGTCTATATGGCCGAGAAGACTACCGGTGAGATGAAGACTACCTTGGGAGTCACCGGGCTCACGTTCAACGCGATGGCTTTGATCGCGCCCGGTGCCTTCCTTTGGCTCACCTTCATCGCGCAGGCGGGCGAGGGCAACACCTCCCCATCGATGTGGAGCGGCATCGTATTCGCGTTGCTGCTTTGTTTGGCGACCGCTGTTTCCTACGCGGAGTTATCCAAGCTGTACCCCGGCACCGGAAGCGCGTATTACTTCGCGGAGCAGTCGTTTTTGAACCACGATAAGGCGTGGAAATGGGCGCGCCTGATGAAGTTCATTGTTGGCTGGGGCTCGCATCTCTACTACTGGATTTATCCCGGCGTGATGGTGGCAGCGACGGGCGCGTTCGTCGGTTATGTGGTAGGAGCGCTGTGGCCGAATTTCATGAACGCCTCGACGCCAGGGCCATTCTTCATGATGGCTGTGGCGATCGTTTTCACCCTCCTCGTTTGCTACATCGCGCATCGCGGCGTTACCGCTTCAACGGGCGTAAACATCGCGATGAACGTAATTCAGATCACCGCGTTGCTGATCTTTTCGGTGATGGCGATTGGCTACCGCGTCGGCCACCCACCGGGAAGCGTGGCGTGGCAGTGGGACGCAACGTCCGGCGATGCCTATAGCTGCCAGTTCCAAACCGACGCACAGGGCAACATCCTTCGCAACGCGGCTCAGATTCCGCTATGCAAGACGGATGCGGCCGGAAAGCCGGTGCCCTACGTCGTCACCTATCCGTTGCATGATTCGAGCGGGAACTTCCTGAGCCACCCGAGCGCGGGCTCGGTGATCGGGATTCACAACTTTGGATGGATGTTCGTGCAGGCAACGATTGCCATCCTGATCCTGGTCGGATTCGAGTCGTGTACATCGCTCGGAGGCGAAGCCAGAAACCCGAAGCGGGACTTGCCCATCGCGGTAATCACCTCGCTGCTGGTACAAGGCGCCTTCTGTTACTTGTTCGAGTATTTCGCCATGAACTACTCGTTAAGTAGCGGCTACACCATGCAAACCGCCACGGGTTCATCGGCGCCTCTCGCGGACATGATGGTCATGGTCGGTGACGCTGTTTTCGGCCAAGGTCACGGCCGCACCTTCATGCTGATCGAGGCGATAACGGTGTTCCTGGCACTCATCGGCACCACGCTCGCTTGCATCAACACCGGAGCGCGCGTGACCTACGCCATGAGCAAAGACCAGGAAGTGCCAGAGAACTTCGGCATCCTGCATGAAAAGAACCTCAGCCCCCACAAAGCCATCTGGACTCTCGCGGTGGTCACGATCATTTCCGGGTGCATCGGGCTGATCACGTACTTTGGCGATTCGACCGCCGTGGCGGACTCGGCCATCAAGGCCCTGCCGCACGGATTCTGGTCCAGCGCCGGGTTCTTCTCTCACGCGACTTCGGCCGCTTTGCCGAATTCGTTTACAACCATCACGCTGGCGTCCAACTTCGGGACCTTCTTGCTTTACGGGCTGAGCTGCTTGGTGTGCATGGTGGCTTACCACAAGCACCCCAATTTCAGTTTCATAAAGCACTGGCTGATTCCGGCGTTCGGCATTCTTGCCAACCTGGTGTGCATGTCGTTCTACCTGATTGGTCCATTCATGGGATTCGGGACCAAGATGGAACCGTACATGGCGCTGGGCATAGCCGCTTGCTGGGCGATTTACGGCGGAATCTACTTCGCCATGAACAGCAAGAAGACCGGCAAGACAACCATGGTTACTGTACGGACCATGTAGCCCTCAATCCCACTGCGGTAACGAGGCGGGCGCTGCGAGGCGCCCGCCTTTTTTTTGACATAAACACCACATAAATTTCCTCTATCCGAGCCATCCAAAGCTTGCATCGCCGTTGCCGCGTCTCCGGCAGATAATGAGGCCGTGTGGGAGTCTTGTACGCGCAGCCGAAAGTACGAAAATGAGGCAGCTCTCCGGGTTACGCCAAGGTTTTAAGCTCTCTCAGAAAGGCCGGCACTAATGGCCATCTGGGCGGGAGCGCGAGGACACGGGGCTGCGGTAGCGCGCGCGGCAAATCGAGTGGAACCTTTCACGGGCGGCATGCAAGTAGACTTCGCGGAACTTTCTGACGTCGGGCGGGTGCGCCCGGGCAACGAGGATTACCTCGGCCATTCTGGGCCGTCCACGATCGAGGAAGCTCGCTCGCTAGGCTGGCTGTTCGTGTTGGCAGATGGAGTGGGCGGCGGGGATCTCGGCGAGGTCGCCTCGCGATCCGCAGTCGAGTGCGTGATTAAGGGATTCCGAGAGGCCTCGCCTGGCGAGCCGAATGCGAATTTGCTGCCCGCGCTGATTCGCCGAGCCAACACCCGAGTGATTGAAGCAGCTCACTCGGGAGCCGTTACATCCAACATGGCCACCACCATCGTGGCTTGCGCGCTGCGCCACGATCGTGCCGTGGTTGCGCACGTGGGAGATTCGCGCTGTTATTTGATCCGCCAGGGCGAAGCGCGCATCCTCACGCGCGACCATACACTGGCAGCCGAACAGCTTCGCATGGGCCTGCTCAGCGCCCAGGAGGCGGCGGATTCCGATAACCGGCATGTTCTGAGCCGATCGCTCGGCGCGGCACTCACGGTGAACGTGGAAGTCAATGAACACCAGGTTTTTGTGGACGACGTGCTGGTTCTTTGCTCGGATGGCCTGCATGGCCTCGTGGGGCCCACGGAAATAGCAGCTATCGCCGGACCAGCCCAAAACCTAAACACGGCAGCCAAGCGGCTGGTGGATGTTGCTAATGACCGGGGCGGCGGTGATAATATCAGCCTACAGATCGTGCGCGTTCGAAGCGTGGAGCGTGTGGGGATGTACCGGGGCCGCCCGTACCGGCTACCATAAATGAGTTCCCCTCCCGTTTTCCCGCAGACGCCCACCGATGAGGCTTCGGTCCGACCCGGCGACCAACTCGACCATTATCGTATCGACGCTGTAGCAGCGCGCAGCGGTATGGCATCTATTTTCCGCGGCACCGACGTTCGCACCGGCAAGCAAGTCGCCATCAAAGTTCCCCACCCGGAAATGGAAAGCGATCCAGTGCTCTTCGACCGCTTCCACCGCGAGCAGAACATCGGCACGGCCCTCGATCATCCCGGCGTAATGAAGGTCTTCAACAACGAAGACCGTAGCCAGCTCTACATGGTGATGGAGTGGGTGGACGGCCGGCTGCTTCGATCGATCCTGAACGAAAACAAAAAACTGCCGCCCGAACGCGCCGTGAAGATCGCCATCGGCATCTGCAATGCGCTCAACTACATTCACAGCCACGGGGTGGTGCATCGCGACCTGAAGCCGGAAAACATCATGGTCGACGCTGACGACAACGTGAAGTTGATCGATTTCGGCATCGCCGCGCAGGCGGGAGCGCCGCGGCTGACCTTCGCCAAGCTTTCCAACGTGATGGGCACGCCCGAATACATCTCCCCCGAGCAAGTGAAGGGCAAGCGTGGGGATGGCCGCAGCGACGTCTACGCGCTGGGCGTGATGCTGTACGAAATGCTCACCGGCAAGGAACCATTTCAGGGCCCGAATCCCTTCGCGATCATGAATGATCGGCTGCTGAACAACCCCACGCCGCCGCGCGAAATCGATCCGTCGATCTCACCTCAGCTGCAGGAGATCATCTACCGCGCCATCGAACGCGATCCGAAAAATCGCTATGCCACGGCTCGCGAATTCGCCTGGGATCTGGAACACCAGGACCAGGTGGGAGTGGCGGAACGCGCCGAACTCCGCGACTGGAAGAAACGGCGCTCTCCCTGGGTGCGGCGTGTAGCGTTCTACGTGCTCCTGGTGCTGATTCCGGTGGTGATCTTCGGCCTGATGTTCCTCATTGCCAGACACTGATTTCCGCCCGTGCCCGCCTGCTTTGGGGTCGGAATAGCCCTTTCGGAACGCCAAAACGACCGAAATTTGTCAGTTTCCGCACGACTCGGCTCCCGCCGGTGGGTCCAAGTTCCCTCCGGCCGTGGGGTTCGCTAAAAAGAACACGCTTTTTTAGTGATACATCTCATTGAATTTACGAGTTGGACCTCTTGCTTTTCCGTCTGTACGATCCTTCCACAGCAACACAATTCAGTTACAAAGCCGCGATCCCACGAATTGGCGAACGACCGTGAGCGCGGGTAGGGAGGGAGAGGAAATCCACATGAAGAGCATGAGGTGTATTCACAAATGGGCCACGGGCTTTGTAGCGCTGGGACTGGCGGCTGGGGTGGCTCCGATATCGCGGGCCCAGGCGCAGTCACAGCCTTCGAGCGCGACAGCTCCCAGCGCATCCGCGCCAAGCTCGACCGCGACAAGTTCCACCGCAACAACTTCGACGGACACACAAAAGCAGCTCGACAACCTGCAAAAGCAGCTCACCACGCTGCAGACCCAAATCGCCGCCCTTAAAGCGGCGGAAAGCGCCCCGGCAGTGAAGACGGCTTCCATGAGCGAAGCCGACGCTTCACCGTCCGCCAGTGAGCCTGTCGCGACTCCCGCGGCCGCCGATGCGCCGGCCAAAATCACGCTCGCAGGTCTCTTGGGACCCACTCAGATCAGCGGCTTGGTGGATGCGTACGTTCAATACAACACCAACCACCCAATTGACAATGTCAGCGGCTTCCGGTTCTTTGATGAGGATACCAATGCGTTCAGCTTGAACATGGCCGAGATCGGCGTGCTGAAGGCGCCCGACTCTTCTTCCGCCGAATCGCGCTTCGGCTATCACATCGTGGCCGGGTACGGCGATGCGGCTTACGCAGTCAACAGCAGCGATCCAGCCACGGACGATGCCAACTTCTACCTTGAGCAAGCGTACGGATCGTACCTGGCTCCCGTGGGCAAGGGCCTGCAGGTCGATATCGGCAAATTCGTGACACCGATCGGCGCGGAGGTAATCGAGTCCAACGGCAACTGGAACTACTCGCGCAGCATTCTTTTCTACTACGCGATCCCCTTCTACCATGTGGGCGCGCGCGCAACCTACACATTCAATCCGAAATGGACCGTCGCCGGTTATCTCGTCAATGGTTGGAACAACACGATCATCGACAAATATATCGGCGTGAACGAGAGCGCCGGGCTGAACTACATCGGAAGCCTCACCTGGACTCCCAACGCAAAGTGGTCGGCGATTGAAAACTATATGGCCGGCCCGCAGGTCGATGGTTACAACACTACCGCCACGAAGACATTCGACGATTGGAAGCAACTGTCGGATACCGTCATTTCGTACACCCCGAACGCGAAGTGGGCGTTCATGCTCAATGGAGATTACGGCTTCGGTCCTCGCGATTACAGTCCGACCGTCGGACCCACGACCGTCTCTCCAGCTGCGAAGTGGTGGGGCGTCGCGGGATATGCCAAGTACACCCTCAATGCCAAAAGCTATGCCGCTGTGCGTTATGAGTATTACGACGACGCCAACGGATACACTGGATTGCTCGGCAGCGAGTTCTCGACTCCCGGCTTCGCCCAGGAAGTCACTGGCACGTATGCGTACAACGTCACCAGTGCGCTTCAGGTGCGTGCTGAATACCGGTATGACTTCGCCAGTGCTCCGATCTTCACCTACGGTGGCACTTTCGACGACAAGAAAACCCAGAACACAGCCGAACTCGGTTTCATGTACACGTTCAGCAGCGTGAACGCCAAGTAACCTCAGCCGTCTGCACGTCCGGGACGCGGAATTCAAGCAGGAAAGCGACCGCTCGGCCCGTCATCAGGGCTCGGGCGGTCGTTTTATTTTGTGGCTCGACCGGCCGAATCCCCGGTTTGCTGAGGTTGCTGCGGGGCCGCGGTTCTGCGGGCGCGGGGTGGTCCGAATCGCCCTGGCTCAGGCGCTGATCGATAACCCTGGACTACGGAATATCGGTGATGCTCCTGCAGCCCGAGCTTAGGATTGGTGCGCGTGGTTGCATTGCAGTCGCGCGCGAACTGCCCCAGTGACTCGGGCGTCGCGGCAAGATTTGACCGGCCCTCCGCTACGGCGATAGCGTAAGGCACAAATGTGGAAGGGACGAAATTATTCGCGTCACCGCTAACCGTGATCGCCTGAAAACGCGCGGAAGCGACGTGTGGCAAGGTCCGAAAGTTGCCGGCGGCAACTCCTCCACCGTCGGCGCCGATTCCGGCTCCGCCTGAATAGTTTAGGAGCGACTGAGCGTGTGCACCGCTACTGCGCGTGCCTTGCGTTTGGGCCGAGATTGCAAAGCCTAGGACTAGCACCACGGCACCGGCAATCTTGATCACGAGTCTAATCTCCCATCCCCGTTGAGCGGGCCTCGGAAGACTAGCAACCGCAATTGTTGTGCCAGCCGCTCGGGAGATTGAGCTCGGGAAGAAAAGGCTTATCGACAGATACAACGATCCACGCCGAACCGGGACACTCCCGGCGGACAGTCTGAAGCCAGCATGTGAAAATTTTTGCAGTACTGTATTCTGAGTACCGGAACTGCTAAAACGGAGACGGAGCGAGATCCTTGCGCGGTCCGTTTTCCTAGGAAGCGGATTTCCAGGCGGCGTAAGCGGCGCCCTTCAGTGGGCACTCTTCATCAAGAATCACGTGGATCGGGACATCTTCCAGCGCGAATCCGCCGGCCTGGGACTTGCGATGCGCGGCCGCTGCGAACCGGCCCTCTTTAATCTTCACCAAAATTTTCACGGCGATACCGCCTGCTACGTAAATCCCTCCGCGGGCTACAGCGCGCAACGCCAGATTCCCCGCCTCCGATCCGTAGATCTCAATCCACAAATTGACCGTGGCTACGCATACCGGGCACTTGCCCGCAAGAGCTAATTCCGTGATTTCAGCAGCCGGATCGACTCCCTGCCCATCAAATCCGGGGTGGCGCACCGAAGGATCGAGAAATTCATGCACGCGCTGAAAGCCGCGCCCCGCCAGAATCAGCTCCTGATAAACAAACTCATTTTTCGATTGCAGAAACTTCCATAGATCGGCCTGCTGGTCGGTGTTGGGCGCGAAATCCGCGTGCCCTGCTTCGGACGGCAACGCCACGTACTGCGTGCCTTCCCAATAAAGAATGGATTGCCCCAAGCCGGTTCCCGCAGCGATCACCGCGCGCGTGGCGTTCTCCACCGGAACTCCCGGGCTAATCGTTTCCATGTCCGTGGGGCCCAGCACGCTGACGCCGTACGCGGTGGCTTGCAGATCGTTCAGCAGAAGCACCTGCGGCAGCCCGAGGAACTTAGCCATCTCCGCGCCGTCCACGATCCAGGGGATGTTTGACGCTTGCACGCGGTTTTGAAGCACCGGGCCGGCGATCCCGAATCCCGCCGCCGAGATTGTCGCGCCCGTTTCGCGCAGGAAATCGAGCGCGATCTCGTGCAGGCCCACATGGTCATGGCTGCCGTAACGCTTGTGCGCCACGCGAACCAGCGTACCATCGCGCACGTCGAAAAGACCCAAATTGGACTTCGTGCCTCCAATATCGCCCGCAAGGATCATGGCATTCTCCGGAAGGATTATGCCGCAGCGCGCAAGAATTGCCAGCGAAGTGTGGAGAAATGGGAATGTTTTCGCCGCGCGTCTCTAGACCAGTGGCCGCCAGCGCCGAGCGTCGGATTCGGCCAGCTGCAATGCCTCTTTCGGTCCTTCGCTGCCAGACGCATAATTCGGGAACTCCGGCGGGGGAGAGTTGCGCCACGTGTCGAGGATCGGATCCATGAGCGACCAGGCCGCTTCCACCGTGTCGGCCCGGTCGAAAAGCGTGGCATCGCCGCGGATGCAATCATTGATTAGAGTCGCATAGGCTTCGCGCGATCCGGCGCCGAATGCGCGGCGGTACTGAAAGTCCATGGTCACCGGGCTGATGTGCAGCTTGGTGCCGGGTGCTTTCGCTCCGAACGATAGCGAAATGCCTTCTTCCGGCTGGATGTTCAGCACCAGAGAGTTGGGATCCACACATTCCCCCTGAAATACCATATGCGGAGCAAGTTTGAAGCGAATGGCGATTTCCGCCGCCGATCGCGCCAATCGCTTACCCGTGCGCAAGAAAAATGGCACGCCGCTCCAGCGCCAGTTGTCAATCATCAGCTTCAGCGCCACGAATGTTTCGGTATTCGATTGCGGCTTGACGCCAGGTTCCTGACGATATCCGGGAACCGGCTTGCCCTCGATAGTCCCGGGCCCATACTGGCCGCGCACCACGGATTTACGCACTGCTTCGCCATCGAGAGGGCGGATCGATTCCAGCACTTTGATCTTTTCGTTGCGAACGGCGGTGGCGTCGAAATTCGCGGGCGCCTCCATAGCAACCAGCGAAGTGAGTTGCAGCACATGGCTCTGCACCATATCGCGGAGCGCGCCGGTGGACTCGTAAAACGCCGCGCGGCGCTCCACTCCCAGCGATTCCGCGGCGGTAATCTGCACACTGTCGATGTAATTCCGGTTCCACAGCGGCTCGAAAATTCCGTTGCCAAAGCGAAATACCAGCAAGTTCTGCACCGTCTCTTTTCCGAGGTAATGATCGATGCGAAAGATCTGCGACTCGTCGAAGACTCTCAGCATTTGCTGGTTCAGCGCTCGCGCCGACGCGCCATCATGCCCGAAAGGTTTCTCCACGATGATGCGCACCCACGAATTTCCGTTTTGCGGTTTCGCCAATCCGGCGCGGCCAAGCTGCTCCACAACGCGGGGGTACACCTGCGGAGGCGTGGCCAGGTAGAACAGCCGATTGCCGCCAAGCTGGCCCTCCCGGTCAAGCTGTTCCAATCGCTTGGCCAAGCGCTGATAGGAATCAGGGTCGTCGTACTCCCCATTGAAATATTGCATGTGCTGCAGGAACTCTTGCCGATTAGCCGAGGGCTTTCCGTCTGGCGCTTTCTCGGGCAGAAACTCGGTGGCCTCGCTCCGGAATTGATCGTCGCTCATCTCCGTACGCGCAAATCCCAATAGGCGAAACCGCGGCGCCAGGCACGAATGAACGGCCAGATCGTAAAGCGCGGGCAGCAGCTTTCTCTTCGCCAGATCGCCCGACGCTCCGAACATCACGATCACGCAAGGATCGCCCGGCATCTCGCAGAAATAACTATCCGCCTGAACCGGCTCCTGTGCGCTCGCTGCGTGGCTGCTCATTGGACTTCTCCTTTGGGACCCGAAGATGGAAGCCTACTTGTAGAAAACGACTCTGCTGTAACCTAGCTGTGACAAAAAGATGATTTGCATGCACCCTGGACACTATATCGATGCCGGACGGGCGCTCGCGGGTGCAGGCGTCCTAATTTTGGATCAGCATTCCGCTGTGCAGAGGCTACGAAAGCACGTAATACCGGATCAGGTTGCCGTCCGGCTTGCGCTCGCCGATTCCCACGAACACATGCCGCGTGAGCCAGTCATGCTTGCCGGTCTCGACTTCGAATGACGGGCAGGCGCGGAGGTAATATTCGGATGGGCTCACCGGCGGACCTCCGGCGAAAATCATCTCCCGCAGGCGCTGCATCGTATCCGGCTGGTATCCCCAGAGATAACCTTGGTTGCGCAGCATGATCAGCGTGCCGTCATCTTCCTGCAGCAAATAGCGCGCGTCGAAAGAGACGGTGTTGTCGGGACGAAATAGTGCGTAGTCTCCGCCGCTATCGGGTATCACCGTGCCGCGCAGCCGTGGGCCGGAAAACTCGCCGCGGTCGATCAACACCGCGCCGCGCGCCGCGCCGCTGGGCATATTCGGAATGGTATGCACGCGCGTAAACCAGATGCGCACCTCGAAGGCAAAATCGAGTTTCGGCGCTTCGAGTGTGGAAGCGGGAACTCCGAGCGGAGTGCTTTCGGTCATCGCGATCTCGCTTTCTGGTGTGGCTTATGAAAAATTAAAGACCGGAACTTAGCGCGTTCCGGTGAGCAGCTTTGTGCATTTTGAGACCGCGGACGATATTGGCCGCGCGTTCCCCCGATGTCAAGAATCTCCCGGCCGCCTCCCGGATACTTTCCAGGGGTACGTTCCCTCTTCGCCGCGAAGCGGACCGGTGCTAAGATCGCGCGCTTGCAGCGGGCAATTGGCAGGGACGGACCATGAGCATTCTCGTCACAGGCGCTTCAGGAAGCTTCGGCCGGCAGGCCGCCGAACTGTTGCTCCAACAGCTGCCGCCCTCGGAACTGATTCTGGTGACGCGCAATCCAGCGTCCCTCTCTGCATTCGCCGCCCGCGGCGCGCAGGTGCGGGCTGGCGATTTTGACAGGCCGGAAACACTCGCGCGCGCGTTTTCGGGCGCCGAAAAGATGCTGCTGATCAGCACTCTCGACGTCGGCGAACGCCGCCAGCGCCAGCACCGCGCCGCCATCGAAGCCGCGCTTAAAGCCGGAGTGAAGCACATCGTCTACACGTCGAGTGTGGGCATTCATCCAAGGAATCCCTCATTTGCCGCCGCCGATCATTTGCTCACCGAAGAACTGCTGAGAAATTGCGGGGCGGCGTTCACCGTGCTTCGCGACAGCCAGTACGCGGAAGTGCTCTCTACCATGCTCGCGCCCATGGCCCTGCAAGCCGGAAAATGGGTGATGAGCACCGGCGAAGGCTGCATGGCTTTCGTCTCCAAAAAAGATTGCGTCGCATCGGCCGTTGCCGCGATCACCACTCCCGGCCACGAGGGCGCGTTCTACGAAATCACCGGCCCGGAGCTGTACACGTTTCGCTACGCCGCCGAGTTGGCCGCCGAAATCGGTGGACGCCCGGTCGAATATGTGTCCGTTAGCCACGAAGAAAAGCTCGCGGTTTTCGACGCCGCGGGCATTCCGCGCGTCTATGTGGAAGGCGAAACTAATTCCGACGGTACCGGCATTTGGGGCAGCGAAGAAATGGTCTCCTACGAACGAGCCATTCGCGAGGGCTATTTTTCGATCTGCTCGCACCACGTGGAACTGCTCACCGGCCGCCGGGCGCGTTCGCTGCGAGACGTCTTTCTCGAGAACAAGGATGCGCTGCGGGCCGTCTGAACCGCGGAGTGATACAATTCCGGGCGTTGGCCGGCTGCGGCCGCGAAAGTGCACATCGGAGAACGACACCATGAAAGTGGCCATCATCGGAGCAAGCGGCTTCATCGGCTCGAAGATTTTGCAGGAGGCGCTGCGCCACAATCACAAGGTCACGGCCATCGTGCGCCACACCAACCGAGTGCCGCACCATCGCAACCTTATCGTGGTGAAAGCGAACGTGCTGTGGCGCGACAAGCTCGCCCACATCCTGAAAGGCCACGATGCGGTAATCGCCTCCTGGAACGCCGTCCGCGGCGTCACCGGCCCATGGGTTTATAATCGTTACGTCGAGGGGAATCGCTCCATCATCGCCGCCGTGAACAAATCCGGCGTGAAACGCCTTCTTGCCGTCGGCGGCGCTGCCAGCCTGAAAACTCCCCAAGGCGTCGAGCTGCTCGATTCGCCTCTGATGCCCAAGGCCTTCGAACCCGCTAAGCCGGCCA
>Ga0335075_10000748_pt1 | contig 55022 bp, 52 predicted proteins | sample Lox_Sample_24_FD_206723 | JGI IMG/M metagenome (GOLD analysis project Ga0335075, IMG submission 206723) | Soil microbial communities from Loxahatchee National Wildlife Refuge, Florida, United States - Lox_Sample_2.4 | ecosystem: Environmental > Terrestrial > Soil > Wetlands | place: USA... | reverse complement strand
AGGTACCCGCCCGAGGAGCTCGAGCTCTACCTGCTGGACTTCAAGGAAGTCGAGTTCGACATCTACCTGACCGAGCGGCTGCCGCACGCGCGGGCGATCGCGTCCCGCACCGACCGCGAGTTCGGGCTCAGCATGCTGCGCCGCTTCCACGACGAGATCGAGCGGCGGGCCAGGCTGTGCCGCCAGGCCAAGGTCACCCAGCTCCCCGAGTACCGGCGGGAAACCGGGCAGGTCCTGCCGAGATCACTGGTGATCATGGACGAGTTCCAGGTGCTCTTCAGCGAGGAGGACCGGCTCTCCAGGGAGGCCGGGGCGCTGCTGGCGGACATCGCCAAGCGCGGCGCGGCCTTCGGGCTCCACCTGCTGCTGACCACCCAGTCTCCCGGCGGCCCGCTGATCGTTCACCTGCGGCCCGCCTACGAGCAGATGGCGCTGCGCATCGCCCTGGGCTGCCTGCTGCCCAGCGTCTCGCAGGCGATCCTCGGCGAGGCCAACGACTCCGCAACCAAGCTCACCAGGGCTGGCGACGCGATCTACAACGACCGCCGCGGCGAGGGCGCCAACCCGGTCATGCGGATCGCGATGCTGCCGACCAGGGACCGGCTGGACTGGATAGCAACGATCCGCGGACTCGGCGGCGGCCGGGTGTACGAGCCGTCCGCGACGTTCGACCCGGACGCGCCGGCCGAGTTCTCCGACAGCCCGGCCGCCGCCTGCACCGCGGGCCCGGGCCGCTGGCGGCCCCCCGTCCCGACCGTCCAGGCCTGGCTCGGCGAGGCGATCGAGATCAAGCCCGCCACGGCGGCCGTCTTCGAGTGCTTCATGCGGTCGAACCTGCTCGTCGTCGGCGGCGAGGAACACGGCCACGCCCTGCTGCTCGCCACCGTGCTCAGCGCGGCCGCACAGCGCTCGCCAGCGGACGTCTCGTTCAAGATCCTGGAATTCGCGCGGCCGTCCTCGCCGTACCACCGCTACTTCGACCCGGTGCGTGACCTCCCGCACGAGACGCAGATCGTCGGGCCGGGCGGGGCGCACGCCGCGCTGCGGGCCGCTGCCGCGGACCTCGGCGCCCGGCTCGCGGACGCCCGGGCCACGCCGCAGCCGCGGCGGTTCTTCATCGTCGCGGGCCTGCACCGCTGGCAGGACATCGCCGCCGAAACCGAGTGGGGCAAGCCGACCGAGGAAGCGGCGCTGCTGACCCGGCTGGCCGAGCACGGTCCGGAGGTGGGCATCCACGTGGTGGTCTGGTCCGACAGCTACGCCGCCACCGAGCGCGCTCTACGGCGCTCCGGCGTCGGCCAGTTCACGCTGCGTGCCGCGCTGCGCCTGCCATCACCGCAGGAGAGCGACGCCCTGCTCGGCGTGCCCGCGGCGGCCAGCCTGGCCGATAACCGCGCGCTGTTCCGGGACGTGGACTGGCCGCACGAGCAGGTCGAGAAGTTCAAGCCGTACTCGACCGCATCCCTGTACTCCTTCGCCAAGGACGCCTTCGGGAGACCGGCATGACCTCGACGCCCGCCGACGCGACCGCCCTGTCGCCGTACCTCTCGCTGCGCGAGGCGGTGCGGCCGGCGATCGTGACCTATACCGTCCTGGCGAGCGAGCAGGAACGGGCCGGGGCGCTCGCGGAGCAGGCCAGGCAGCTCCTCGAGGCCACCCGCGAGCTGCTCGAAGCCGTCGGCCTGGTCCATCTGCTCAGCCCCGAGCCCGGCACCGAGATGCCGGGCAACGAGCGGGGGGACCGGCAGGCCCGGCTGCTCGCCGCCTACGCGGACGCGGGCGTTCAGTGGGCCAGGGTCGTCGGTCACTCCATCGCCCTGGCCGACGGCCTGCTCGCCCAGGCCAGGTGGCACGACGTGCTGCGGCTGGCGGATTTCCTCGACCACGCGGGCGAGAACGCGGTCGCCGTCAGCCTGCGCGGGCGGGCGAACGACGCGATCAGGCACGAGTACTACGCCCGCATCAACTGCATACACGACCGGATGTCCCGGGAGGAAACGGCCGCGGCCATCGACACGCTGCGGTCCCTGCCGAGCGAGTTCCCGGAACGAAAGCTGGAGATCGCGCTGCGCCTCCGGCCGCTCGGCGCCTCCGTAAAGATCGTGACCAGGCTGGATCGCCAGTCAAGGAACACGGTCGAATCGGCGATGAGCAGCCTCCCCGACTCCGCCGACTACTACCTCGCCGTTCTCTCCGACATTTTCTACAAGCTTGCGAAGTAGAGGAGAACCGTGGCCGAAGTAAACGTCCGCGACATCGAGGCGCTCGCCGACTTCAGGTCGCATCTCGCCGAGTTCAACAAGAACCTCTCCGAGAGCTTCAAGGTCATGCGCACGCACTGGCGCGAACTCGGCGAGGTCTGGCGCGACGACATGTACCGCCGCTTCGGTGAGGCGCTCGAGGAAGTCACGCCGGGCGTGGACACCTACCTCGCGGCGACCGAGGGCCACGAGGCGTACCTGCTCGCGCTTGTCGAACGGCTGCGGGCGGTCCGTGAACTGTCGGCGGGATAAGTGGCGGACATCCACGCGGACATCGAGGCGCTCAAGGAGTTCGCCGACGCCCTCGTCCGCTACCGGATTGCCCAGCGGGCCGTGGCCGATCAGGGCGATTACCAGGTCGCGGCGACGCGCGCTTCGCTGGAGGAAAAGGAGAGCCAGTGGCGGGCGCTGCTGGCCAGGCGCCGGGCCGACCTGGCCGACTGCCAGCGCGCGGCGGCCATGCCGGCGGACGCCGGCGGGCACGCCGGCTGCTCCGCCCAGGAATCGGCGGTGCGGGAGGCGGAGGAGCGGCTCGAGCAGGTCCGGCGGTGGCAGCAGCGGGTCGACGACGAGGCCGGCGCGTTCCGCGGCCCCGCCAGCCGGTTCCGGAACCTGCTCGACCGTGACCTGCCGCGGGCCGAGAGCCATCTGCGGGACGTCGTGAGCGGCCTTGAGGCCGCGCGGGGCATCCGGCCGTGAGGCCCGCCGTCCCGAGACCCTGATCAAGCAAGAGAGAGAACGTAACGATGGCCGGTGGGCCGCACGAGGACGGTGAGGTCTTGCTCCGGGTGGTCGAGGCCGCCTGGTCCAGGACACAGCAGCACTGGCATGACGACATGGCCAGCCACTTCGCCAGGTCGCACTGGGCGCCGCTGGATGACGGGTCCCGCGCCTACCTGCGTGCCCTTGGTGAGTGCATGGAACTCATGGCCGCCGCGGAACGGGAGACCAGCTACTGAGCAGGGCCGACTCCGGGATCATCGGGCCCTGTTGCCGCCGACGTTGGTGATCAGCGCAAAGATCTGCGGGCTTGGGCCCCCTAAGGGTTTTTCGTCCCCTGAGGGGTATTCGTCATGCCTGGGATTGGCGGGTTGCCTAATCTGCGCGTGCCGGATGAGTTAACTTAAATCCCATCCCGCCCGAGATCATCGCCCGGCTCGGGCGTCCCTTTCCGCTGTTGGAGGCCCCGTGGTCCCTGTTGCCCCCGGCAAGCACCGGAGGCTTGAGGCCGACCTGCTGAGTACAGCTGGATATCTCCAGGCGCCCACGGGCGTCGCGGATCCCCAGGCCGGCGCCGCTGGCCAGTGGGGACCCGCCCCCGGAGCGGCCCTTGGCCCTCAGGCTAACCAGATCGCCGGTTCACCCGATGCCAGCGGGCCGCCGCTCTACGCGGCGCCCGACTGGCCCCCGGACACCAGCGGCGCTCCCTGGCCGCAGTGGAACGGGCCGCCGCCTGCGCTGCATCCCGACCATCCGTCGGCACCGGTGCCGCGGGTGCGCGCACAGATGCCGTCTCCGGCGGCCCCGCAAGCGGCCGACCCACGGATGGTCGGCAGCCCAGTCGGCCCGGCCAGGCCGGGCGCCCCGCTGCCGCGGCGGCGACCTAGCGGCCCCGCGGGCCCGGGCGGACCGGGACCCCGCGCGGGCGGGACGGGGCGCGGCAACCCGGCGCGGAACCCCGCACCGGCGAGGGACTACAGCGCCGGGGACGTCTATAACACCGGCGACATCTACAGCCCCGGCCGGCAGCGGCCACCCCAGGCAGGGTTCCCGCCCGAGGGAGGTTACCCACCCCAGCCGGACTTCCCGGCCCAGGGACCCTTGCCCGCGCAGCAACCCGGCCCGGCCCGGGCAAGCGGGCTCAGGCGCCCTGGCGCGCCAGGGCGCCCGGTTGGCCCGGCTGCGGGTGGTGGCCCTGTAGGCCCGGACGGGCGCACTCCGCCTAACGGGCTGCCGGTACCCGGCGGCCAGGCCGGGTCGATCGGCTTCGCCAGGACGGACGGTGCCACAGGGCCTGGCGGAGGCACCCGGCCCGCGCGGCCGGGCGGTGCGCCGTGGCCGGGCGGAGCACCGACGCCAAACCGGCCAGCCCGCCCTGATGGCCGGGGCCAGGCAAACGGTGCGCCGCGCGGTGGCGGCGCGGCCCAGCAGGGGTACGGCGCCGACCAAGGGTTCGGGGCGCCCGCTGGCTACGCCAACCCTCGCTACCCGCAGCCCCAGGAGTACAGCATCGGCCGGGGTTTCGGCCCGCCCCAGAGCGACGAGCCGGGGCGCCCGGCTGGCCCGGGCGGCCAGCCCCGGGCTGGCCGCCCGCAGGCGACGGGCCAGGCTCCTGGACCCGCCGCCCCGCAGTTCCAGTCGGGCCCTGGCTACCCGGCTGCTGGACGCTACGAACGCGGCCAGGGATACCCGCAGGGCGACGGCCCGCAGGGCGGCCGGGATGGGCGGCGGCTGTACGCGGTGCCGAACCCCGCGACCGACCCTGGTCGCATGGGCCCGGGTGGCGGGCAGGTGGCCCAGTTCGGCGGTCAGGCGGCTGCGCTGGCCGAGCCGGCCTGGCAAGACGATCCGGCCTGGCAAGACGATCCGCGCAGCGGCTCGCTGCCGCTGGCCGGGGCCCACGGCGACGCGCTCGCGGTGGCCCAGCAGGTGTGGAACCAGGCCAGTTCGATCCGGCAGGCGGCCGAGCAGGACGCGGCCGCGATCCGGGAGGCAGCCGAACGAGAGGCCGCCCAGCAGGCGGCCGCGATCCGGGAGGCAGCCGAACGTGAGGCCGCCGACCTGCGGGCGCAACTGCTGACCATGACGGGAGAACTGGGCCGGGTGGCCGGGTACGTCACCCAGAACCTGGAAAACCCGGGCGGGCTGGCCACGATGCCCGCTCCAGCGGAGGCCCCGGCGGTCGCGGCGGCCCCGGGCATGGCGCCGCCCAGGCCAAGGACCAGGCCCAGCGCACCGTCCGCCGGATCTGCCCCGGGCATGGCGCCGCCCAGGCCAAGGACCAGGCCCAGCGCCCCCTCGGCCAGGCCGAGGACGGCACCGGCCAGGCCACGGACAACCCCGGCACAGCAGACGGCAGGCAGGCAGCGTAAGGCCATGCGCATCGCGGCGGGCGCCACCGCGGCGACGTTCTCGATCGCCGTCGTCGCCGCGGCCGCGAACATCGCGCACTTCGGACCCAAGTTCTTCGTCTTCCGGGAAGCCGGAGCAGGCGAGACCGGCGGCGCCGAAACCGACCAGAACTTCCTGGCCAAGCAGGCCGCGGCGGCAAAGGCCGCGGCGCAGGGACACACGCCAGGGAAACACTCAGCAAAGACCACATCGGGCGCGAAGAGCACATCCGGATAGCGCGAACCGACGTAACAACTGAACGAATAGCCTGCCGGCCTGGCGCCACAGCCGGTCAACCGGTACAAGCCAAAGGCTAACCAAATGGGGAGCGAGTCAGACTCCACGGAAGGAGAATCTGCGCGATGGCTACCACCAGGGAGCCGTACTCCCGGTATTCGCCGGCTCCACCAACAACCCAGTACGGCGGCCCAGACACCTACCAGCCAGACCTTTACCCCGATGATGCCGTAGAGACATGGCAGCAGGAAGACGAGTCCGCCGGTGACTACCAGCCGCAGCAACAGCTGAAGGCGGCCAGGAGCGGCGTCGACGAGTGGATGGACAAGGATTTCAAGTTCGGCGGGTCGCGGATCAAGCGCAAGGCGGTCGCGCTGATCCTGCTGGGGGCCCCCGCACTGCTCCCGCTGTTCTTCATGGCACCGGCGTTCTTCACGATGAACGAAGCAACCTTCGCGGGGTCGGTCGACGACACGCTGGGCACCGGGGCCGAGCTGTGCCTGTTCATCTGCCTGCTCGTCACTCCCATGGTCACGCTTACCGGGCAGCGCTGGTTCGTCCCGCTGCGCCGCTGGTACGGGATCCTGTTCGCGTGTTGCGGCTTCGGCGACATGCTCGCCGCCGGCCTGACCGATAACTTCGCCGGAGGCTTCTTCGGCAAGGTGGCCGGGCACGTGTTCGAGCTCATGGGCTTCATGATGGTGATGCTCGCCATCCCGCTGCTGATCACCGGCAACCACTGGGCACAGCGCAAGCTCGGCAGGTACTGGAAGCCGCTGCAGCGGATCACCTATGTGATCTGGGGGCTGCTGTTCCTCCACCTGGCCCTGCTGGAAGGACTCGGGTTCCAAAACGGGACCACCCACAATGGCTCGGGCAACCCCGGTGATGGTGACCCCATCTTCCACCAGCGCCTCTACGAGTACGGAGCGTGCAGCCTGTTCCTGCTCACGCTCAGGCTGCCGCCGGTAAAGCGCTGGATCGCCGCCCGGCAGCGGGAAGGCCGGAACTGGCTGGTATGGGTAACCATTACGCCGATCTTCTTGCTATTCATCTTCGGCATGATCTTCAGCATCAACGAGGAGATCTTCAAGGGGTTCAACTCCTTCATGGAGCACCCCAGCGCCGAATGACGCGGCGATCGTCATCGCCTGGCCGGGCGGCAGTCCGAAGCCGCCGCCGGGCCAGGCGAGACGGGGTTAGGAGAGGGATCTTATGAGCGAGACATACGCCGGCGACTACGAGCGGGAGCCGGTTGGCGGCTTCCTCGTCGTAGCTATTTCCATCCTGTCAGGCATCTTGGTGCTCGCGGGCCTCCTCTACGCCACGGGCACCAGCGCGCGTCACAAGGCCGCGCTCGCCGTCAACAACTGCGAGCCCAGCATGTCCCCATCGGGTATTCCCTGCAATACCCAGCAGATGGTGATCAGCGAGTACAACGGAATCGTGAACCCGGCCAGCAAGCTGCTGGCCGCCGACATGGCCGCCTACACCGTCAACGAAGGGCACCATCTCGCTGCGGCCGAAGCGGCCCTTACCTCGGAGGTGGCGACGGAGCAGGCGCTCGACAAGAGCCTGGCCGCGGTCGCGTACACGCCCCAGAACTATGCCAACGCCATCAACCTGATCACGGTCGCTTTCGATAGCGGCGCCTCCACCCCAGGGGCCGCGATCCTGCTCACGCCCCAGGCCACGGCCATAGCCAATGCGGCGATGCGGGACAACCAGGCCCTCGCCACGCTGACCGCCCAGCAGGCAAAGTCCACTTCGCTCACCCAGCTGCGGTCGTTCAACACCCGGGTCGCGGCTGACACCGCCACCGTCCAAGCCGAAATGAAGCTCCTCCATAAGGCACTCGAAGTGCGACCCACGGCAAGCCAAGAACCCTGACCCGCCACCAACCGCCGGCCGAACCCGGCTGCACCCAGCCCCTCAGCGGCCAGAACAGCACGACACCTAGCGCCCCCGAGCTCCGGCGCGGGGGCGTTAGGGTCTTTGCACCCCGTCCGCATCGTGGCCGCCGGCCGGCGTTCAGAAGTCGCTGGGTCCGCTCGTGGACAACTCGCTCGGGCCGCTCGTGGGCACCTCGCCGGACCCGCTCATGGACATCGTGGGCTGCAGCCGCAGGTCGTGCTCGGGGCTGCGTTCCAGGAGGGTCTCGATCGAATAGCCCGGGCGCATCGCGGTCATCGCGAACTCGACCGCGAGGTTGGAGCTGTCATACGTGGTCCTGGCGATCTCGAGCACCGGCTCGCCCGGCTGCAGGCCGAGCGCGAGCGCATCGGGCTTGCTGGCTGGCGCGGCGGTGAACGTCTGCTTCGCCCGCATGATGCGCACCCCGTACCGCGCCTCGAGCATCGCGTACAGCGAGCCGTTCAGCAGCGGGCCGCCGTCCGCCAGGCCGGCGAAACGCGCATACGGCAGCCACGACTGCTGCACCACGATCGGCCGGCCGTCCACCAGGCGCACCCTGCGGATCGTCACGGCCGCGGCAGAGTCACCGATCTGAAGGGCTGCGCGGGCAGCCTGCGGCGGCTGCTCGACGGCAGCGGCGATCAGCCTCGTCTGGACCTTGCGGCCCTGCCGGCGCATATCCTCGGTGAAGCTCAGCAGCACATCCCCGCTCTTGACGGGGCGCCGGTCCGCGGCGAATGTTCCGAGGCCCTGCCTGCGGACCACGGCTCCCTCGGAGGCCAGGGCCCCTACCGCCTGCCGGATCGTCATCCGCGCGACGCCGTACCGGGCGGCGAGCTCGGTCTCGGAAGGCAGCCGCGTCCCTGGTTCCCATTCCCCGGCCTCCAGCCGGGACCTGAGGTCGTTTCGGATGGAGACGTGCACGGGCCGGTTCATTGTCTGACCCGCTGCGGCTGAGGTAACCGGCCCTCCGCGGGCAGGTCGGGCGGAGATCCCTGTGCTGTCCTCACAACGGAAGCACCCCAAAGGCTTTCAAGGCTCACCAATGACGGGGTATTCGGAAGCGCCAGCCGCGGCTGACGCACCCTTGAAAGGCGCCATGTTACCTGCGCGAACGCAACTCCGTGGGGTGCCAGGCCGGAAACGTGCTGACAACGACGCGCCGTCTGCAGCATGCACGTGCCGACGGCTCAGGATGCGGAGGCAGGCAGCCGGTCACTCACCGTAGCACGGCGGGCGGCCAGGCACCGGCCCCCCCTGCCGTGCCTGGCCAGCCCGCTGAGCGAGACGGAGCCACGCGGCACCGACCCGGCTGGCAGGGCCAGCCGCCCACCCGGCTGGCCTTCCTGGCCATGTAGCTGAGTTTGCCGGATTTGTTCGTGCAATCCCAGTAGGGATAACCCTTGGACGCCCTCAGCAGTAAGTAGACTGCCGATGTGGCATATCCGGATGCCGAGAATGATCACCCCGCAGGGCTGGGCGCTACCCACGGTGACCAGGCGTCGGGCGCGACCCACGGTGATCAGGCGTCCGGCGCTGCGGAAGGGATCGCTGTCCAGTTGCGCAGGGCACGGCTGCAGCCGACGGCGGACCAGCGGCCGACGCTCGGGACCGGCTGGGCGTTCACCCTGTCCGACGGGTCTGAGCGCCCCGTGTCGCGGGTGGCCGCGCTGAGCCAGATCGTCCAGGCGGCGATGCGTCTCGGCCGGGCAAGCGAGTGCTTCGCGGCCCTGGACGAGCAGCGGGCCGCGGCAGGAGCGGACCCGGCCGCGCTGGTGTGGGCGCTGACCGCGTCGGCCGCCTGTCGGGCCATCTTCGGCCAGTTAGGACGGGCACGGGCGGACCTGGCCGAGGCACGGAGAGCCTGCTACTATGCCACGCCGCTGCTTGCTGAGCCGTTCTGGCTGTTCACCGAGCTCATCTGCAAGTGGCTGGGCGGGGATTGGACGGGCGCGCTGGCCGACGCCGCAGCGATGGACGCCAAGCAGATAAGCGTGCTCCCGTCCGCCCTCGCCGGAGCCGCCGCCGCGCTGCGCGTGGAACTGCAGCGGGGCGGCGGCGCGCCGGGCGGAGTGCGGCAGCTTGCCCGCAAGGCCGAGGAAGCGGGACCACCCGAGATGGCCGCGTGGGCGCTGGCAGGCCTGGACATTGACGACGGCCGGCCCGAGGCTGCTCTCCAGCGTCTCGCAGACGTCTGCGACGTCGGGACGCGCGAACTGTACCGGGTAGCGATGCCGCTCGTGCTCTTCCGCATTGCCGACATCGCTTTTTCCTCCGGCGATCGGGCGGTGCTCTCCTTCGCCGCCACCGCCCTGGCCGACCTCGACCAGGCGGCACCGGTCAACGAGATCCTGGCCGGGCTCGCGCGGGCGTTTGCCACCGGCGACGCGGGCCCGGCCCGCCATGCCCAGCAGCAGGCGAAGAGCGAAGGCGCGGGAACGCTGGCCGCGGAGGCACTGACCGTGCGCGGCCGGATCGGCGACGCGCCGGCCAGCACCCTGGCCGAGGCGTACGGCGTCTGGGAACGGGCCGGGGCCACCGGAAAGGCGCGGGCCGTTGCCGCCCTCATGCGACGCGCCGGCCTGCGGGTCCCCGGGCCGGCCTTCCCTCCGGCGGGCCAGGCCACTGCGACGGGCCCGATGGCGCTGACCGCGCGGGAGCGCAGCGTCGCCTTGCTGGTACATGAGGGCCGCTCAAACCAGCAGATCGCAAAGACCCTCAACATCAGCGTCAAGACCGTCGAGGCGTACCTGACCCGGCTCTACCGGAAGACTGGGTGCTCCTCCCGCGTCGAGCTCGCGGTCGCGGTAACCGAGCGGCGCCTGCTGCCGGACGAGCAGCAGCGCTGACCTCCCGCAGGCCCTGGGACGGGACGCCCGGCCGGGCTGCTGAGCTGGCCGCGGCGTCGTAGACGTGCCATTCCGGCGGCGAATATGGCCAATTCCCCCCTTCGCCCGCAGGCAGACCGTTACGCTGCAGTGTCCCCGCTATCCAGCTCGACCCGCCCGAGGGCCTGGGCCGTTTTGTGCTGCAGCCGGGCGCCTACCGACAGCGTGGTCAGGAAGTGGGGGGAATGGTGCAGCCGATCGCGCGCCTGGCCCGGTGGGGCATGTCAGCCGCTGCGGCGGCTACCGTATGCGCCCTCGGCACCTCCGCCGCGCTGGCGGCGGCGCAGGAAAGCGCGCTGAAGACCGTGACGTATCTGGGTTACAGCTTCTCGGTCCCGGCGAGCTGGCCGGTCGTCCGCACCACGTCCGCGTCAACGACCTGCGTCAGCTTCGACACGCACGCGATCTACCTGGGCGAGCCGGGGCGCGACCAGGACTGCCCGGCCGGCCTGCTGGGGACCACCGAGGCGATCCTCGTCCAGCCGACCGCCAGCCGGGTGTCTGCCGCGTCGGCGGCAGAGGACCAGGCCGCGCACCGGATCACCGTTGTCGGCCCGGGCATCGAGGTGACGGCCAGCTACGGCACCGACCCCGGCCTGGTGACGCAGGCCATTGCCAGCGCGTCGCTGCCCGTGCCCGCCGCCTCACCCGCCGCGAGCCCGGCCGCCGGCACGAGGACGGGCACGGCGAACGCGGCGCTGCAGCTCGCGGCGCCCGCGGCCGCCACGGCCGACGTGCCCGCCAGCGCGACGAGCTACACCGGCGAGGGCTTCGACGCGTGCGCGGCACCGAGTTCCGCGTACATGAACGCCTGGCTGACCGCCTCTCCCTACCGTGCGGTGGGCATCTACATCGGCGGCGCGGACGCCGCCTGCGCTCAGCCCAACCTGACCGCAAGCTGGGTAGCGCAGCAGGCGGCGGCAGGGTGGCACTTCCTGCCCACCTATGTCGGCCCGCAGGCCGAGTTCGGGCAGATCACCTCGCCGGCCAGCCAGGGCACCGCCGCCGCCGAGGACGCCGCCACCCAGGCGGCCGCGCTCGGCTTCGGGCCCGGCACGCCGATCTACTACGACATGGAGGCCTACCCGGCCAGCCAGGAGGACAACGCGCTGGCGTTCATGTCCGCCTGGACCACCCAGCTGCACGCCGAGGGCTACAAGTCCGCGGTGTACAGCAGTTCGTCGTCCGGCATCGCCGACCTGGCCGCCAACGTCAAAAACTACGCGATGCCGGACGTGATCTGGGACGCGCTGTGGAACGGCCAGGCAAACACCGCCGACCCCGCGATCCCGGCCGGCGACTGGCGCACGGGGCAGCGCGCCCACCAGTTCAGCGGCGGCGCCGATGAGACCTACGGCGGCGACACGATCGACGTCGACCAGGACTACCTGAACGTCAGCCTCACTCCGCCGGGCCCGGTCAACCCCGGGCAGCCGGCGCTGGTCACTGGCGCCGGCACGGCCGCCGACTACGTGATCCGCAGCCGGAACCTGTACACCTACTACCAGACCAGCCCGGGCGGCGGCTTCACCGGCCCGAAGAAGCTGACCAGCGTCGGCAACCTGACCGGCACCCCGGTTGCCGTTCAGGCCGCTGACGGCCTGATCTCGGTATTCGCGGAAACGACCAAGGGAGCGATCGAGGCGTTCCGCGAGACCGCGGCCGGAGGGGCGGTTACCGGCAGCAACCTCGGCGGGCACGTCGCGGGCAGCCCGGCCGCGATCGCCACGCAGCGCGGCACCGTGGCGGTCTTCGCGATCGGCACCGACCGGAACCTGGACACCTACTACCAGACCAGCCCGGGCGGCGGCTTCAGCGGCCCGAAGAAGCTGAGCACCGGCGGCAACTTCACCGGCACACCGGCTGTGATCCAGGTCGCCAACGGCAACATCACCGCCTACGCCAGGACGACCGGCGGGACGCTGCGGGCCTTCGGGGAGGCCATCGCCGGCGGCGCGGTTACCGGGAAACGCAGCCTGAGCGGCGACATGGCGGGCAGCCCGGCCGCGATCGTCACCGCCGGCGACACGGTCGCCGTGTACGCGATCGGCAGTAACAAGCAGCTGTACGGCTATGAGCAGGCCAGCCCGGGCGCTACCCTGGCCGGCCCGGTGAAGCTGACCGTCAACGGCGGCCTGTCCGGCACGCCGGTCGCGATCCCGGAACCGAACGGCACGGTGGCGGTCTACGTGCTGACCACGGGCGGGAAGATCCGGTCCAAGTGGCAGTCCGCGCCGGACGGCGCGTTCAGCAACAGTTCCTCGCTCGGCGGCGACATCGCCGGCGACCTGGGTGGCGTGATATTCAGCGACGGCGCGGTGTCGCTCTACGCCACCGGCGGCAACGGCCACCAGTACGGCGACGCCGATACATCCGGGAGCGGCTTCGCCGGCTGGGTGCTCCTCTAGCCGCGTTCCGGCGGGCCAGGGCCGAACCCGGCAAGCGAGCCGCCGGGCCGCCAGCACTTTCCGTAGAATGACGCGGTGGCCCCACCCGCGGGGGGACACCTCCCCCGTGCCCCCCACAATCAAGACCCCGCGGGGGGACACCCCCCGCGCGCCGAGGCCGACGCAGGCCGGGCGCTGAAGCTGCTGAACCGGGTGTTCGGCTACGACTCGTTCCGCGGCCGGCAGCAGGAGATCGTCGGCCACGTCACCGCGGGCGGCGACGCGCTGGTGCTGATGCCCACCGGCGGCGGCAAGTCGCTGTGCTACCAGATCCCGGCGCTGCTCCGGGACGGCGCCGGCGTGGTCATCTCGCCGCTGATCGCGCTCATGCAGGATCAGGTCCACGCGCTCCGCACGCTCGACGTCCGGGCCGGCTTCCTCAACTCCACGCAAGGCGCCGCCGAGCGCCGCGAGGTCGAGGCGGCCTTCCTGGCCGGGCAGCTGGACCTGCTGTACCTGGCGCCGGAACGGCTGCGCGCCGAATCCACGCTGCGGCTGCTCGACCGCGGCGCGGTCTCGCTGTTCGCCATCGACGAGGCACACTGCGTGGCGCAGTGGGGCCACGACTTCCGCCCCGACTACCTCGCCCTCTCCGCGCTGCACGAGCGCTGGCCGTCCGTGCCGCGGATCGCGCTGACCGCGACCGCCACCAAGGCGACGCGCGCGGAAATCGCGGAGCGGCTGAACCTCACCGGCGCGCGCCACTTCGTGTCGAGCTTCGACCGCCCGAACATCCAGTACCGCATCGTGCCGAAGAACGAGCCCAGGCGGCAGCTGCTGCAGCTGATCCGTACCGAGCATCCAGGCGACGCGGGCATCGTCTACTGCCTGTCGCGGGCATCGGTGGAGGCGACCGCCGAGTTCCTCGTCCGCAACGGAATCGAGGCGCTCCCCTACCATGCGGGGCTCGACCCGGCCACCAGGTCAGCGAACCAGGCGCGGTTCCTGCGCGAGGACGGCCTGCTCATGGTCGCCACGATCGCGTTCGGCATGGGCATCGACAAGCCCGACGTGCGGTTCATCGCCCACCTCGACCTGCCGAGGTCGGTCGAAGGCTACTACCAGGAGACCGGCAGGGCCGGGCGGGATGGCCTGCCCGCCACCGCGTGGATGGCCTACGGCCTCGCCGACGTCGTGCTGCAGCGCAAGCTGATCGACGGCTCCGACGGTGACGGCGCGCACCGCCGCCGGCTTGCCATGCACCTGGACGCGATGCTGGCCCTGTGCGAGACGGTGGAATGCCGGCGCAGCCAGCTGCTCGGCTATTTCGGCGAGCAGGCGGGCGCGTGCAGCAACTGCGACACGTGCCTGACCCCGCCCAAGGCGTCGGACGGCACGGTCGCCGCGCAGAAGCTGCTGTCCGCGGTGTGGCGCCTCGACCGTGAACGGCACCAGAAGTTCGGAGCCGGGCAGGTCATCGACATCCTGCTCGGCCGGCACACGCCCAAGGTCGGCCAGCACGGCCACGACTCGCTGAGCGTGTTCGGCAAGGGCACGGAACTGCTGGACACGCAGTGGCGCGGTGTGGTGCGCCAGCTGCTGGCGCAGGGCCTCCTCGCCGTCGAAGGCGACTACGGCACGCTGGTGCTGACCCCCGAGAGCAACGAGGTGCTGTTCCGGGGACGGCAGGTGCTGCTGCGCGACGACCCGCCGCGGGCGGCCACGCGGCCGGCCAGGGGCGCCCGGCCGGCCGCGGCGGCCGCCGCCGAACTGTCCGGCCCGGCCGCGGCCCTGTTCGAGCAGCTCCGGGCCTGGCGCGCCACCGCGGCCAAAGAGCAGGGCGTGCCCGCCTACGTGATCTTCCATGACGCGACGCTGCGCCAGATCGCCGCCACGTCGCCGTCCACGCTGGCCGAGCTGGCGGCGGTGAACGGCGTCGGCGACAGCAAGCTCGCCAGGTACGGCCAGCAGATCCTGGACCTGATCCGCGGCTGAGCGGCCGCGCGGCGGCTCGCCCGACGCGCGCGCTCCGGGAAACACTGAGCGGCCGCGCGGCGGCTCGCCCGACGCGCGCGCTCCGGGAAACACTGAGCGGCAGCTTCCAGATGTCTGGGAGTTGCCCGTGTTCCGTTGACCCGCGCGGGACCGGACCGGCATTGTCGGGTCCAGGTAATGCGGTCGCGCCTGCGACGGGCAGATCAAGGAAGGTGTCGATGGAGCGCAGCCGAGCGGCACGCCGGCCCGCGCGCCCACCGTTGCAGCGGCGCAGCCGCAGGCGGTGGCTAGCAGCGGCGGGGATAGCGGCATGCTGGGTGGTTCTGCTGGACCAGACCCGTTCGGTCATCGCGGCCACCATGCTCCTGGTGCTGCTCGCGGTGGTCACGATCGTGACCGTGGTCGCGCTGCGGGCGCTGGGCGTCACCAGGGACCACCCGTGGGTGCAGCGGATGGCGGCCCGGCCCTGGCGCGACGGCCAGGACGTGCTCCAGCTTGCGCTGCGGCACCTGCCCGAGGTGTTCGTCATCACGCCGAGCGGGTCCCTGCTCGCCCCGAACCTCGTGGACATCCGGATGAACCCGGACGACCTCGACTCGCTGAGCGAGCACATGGAGCTGAACCTGGCGGCGCAGAGCGCCGCCGAGGTCTACGTGGAGCAGGTGGCCGAGCACGGCGCCCGCCTGACCGGGGCCGGCCCGGCCGAGGTGCACATCCTGGCCGACTCCTCGGTGCCGCCCGGCCGCTACCGGCTGCGGCAGGGCCAGCCGGTGCAGGCGGCCGCGCAGCCCGGGTTCGCCGAGGCGCCCGCCGACTCGTTGCCGCAGCGAGGTCTGCAGCTCGTGCCCGCCGGTGCCTGGCCGGCCGGAGCCGACCCGGACGTGCCTCACGCCGGGGCCGGCGACGGCTACCCGGGATTCGCCGGCCACGACGGCAGCACCCGGGCGCAGCCGGATCCGGTCGCGCTCCGGCCGGTGCCGCCCGGCATGTCACCGCCGGCGACGGGGATGCCGACGATGGCCGGCGCGCCCACGGTCGCGGAGCTGCGCCGGAGCCCGGTCCCGGTGCTGCGGCTGATCACCGGCGACTCCGTCGCCCAGACCCAGGAGTCCGGGGCGCGCGCCGGACGGGGCGGCGTGGAGCTGCGGCTGCCCGATGAGCCCACCGTGTCCCGGGTGCACGCCCGCGTGACGTTCTCGGATGGTCAATGGTGGATCGCCAACCTGGGCAAGAACGGACTCACCCTCAACGGCGCGGCGCTGGCCGGCGAGCAGCCGCTGCACGACGGTGACTCGATCCGCTGGGGAATGCGGTCGGACGCGCTGCAGTCCAGGGTGGAGATCGGCTGACCCAGCACCGCCAGGCGCCGAGCACGCCGCCCGTGGTGCCAAAATAGTCATCTCAGGCATCGAGACGGGACGCGGCGGCCGGCGTGGCACGCCTCGGATTGGGGTGGCGACTGGGGTGGCGACAGGCCAGCTCTTCATCTGGTCTTTCCTGCGGGACCAGTGGGCAGCATGCCCGCCGGATGAGATCACCTGGCTGGACCGGGGCCTGCTCAGCGGCAACGAGGACCTGACGCTGCACCGCGCTCCGCGCTGCGCGGGCCTGCGCTACGTGCACCGCAGGTGGGAGCTGTTCAGCCGGGACACGACGTACCGCGTGTACCTGGCGCCGCACACCGGCGGCACGCTGCCCAGCGCGGACACCGTGCAGCGGACGGCCCGGCACGTGCTTCCGGTGGCCCCGGCGCGCTACGAGGCGCTGCCCGTGGTCCTGCGGGAGGGATCGTGGCTGGTCAGCGTCGGCACCTGGGTGCTGCCGCTGCGGCTGGAAGCGGAGGCCAGGGAGGAGCCGAGCGGCCCCCGGACAGACAAACTGCCGACCACCAGGAACAGCAGGGTCCTGGCGAAGGACTCGCTGGTCGCCGACGGCAGCAAGGTCCGGGATGACGCGGTGGCGCACGTGCGCGGTTACTTCCAGCGCAACGCGACCGCGCGGATGGCGATGGCCTTCTACTACCAGGAGTACATCCGCGGCGCGCCCGCACCGCACCCAACCGCGATGATGGACGTGGTCATCGCGCTGAACCTGACCGGGGAAGGCGCGGTGTCGGACTACAAGAAGCTGCTCCAGGGCTTCATCTGGCAGGAGCGCGGCCACGCACGCGACCTCGCCGACTTCCTGCTGTCCAACGCTCTGCTGACCCCGGCCGACCTGGACGACGCGCTGCGCGCCGCCGCGGACAACGAGCGCCGCGGGGTTTGCGAGGCGGCCCGGCAGCGGCTGCGCTACCGGCCGAAAGAGGCCTAGCGGATCATCGCCTGCTTGACCAGCGTGCGGCCGAAGTCCCACATCAGGCCGCTGCCGCGGTGCGCGTCCTTCATGACGTCGTCGAACGCCTCGCGGAACATGTCCACCTCGGCTTCGCCGATGACCAGCGGCGGGATCAGCTTGATGACCTCGGTATGGTCGCCGGAGACCTGGGTGAGGATGCGGTGCCGCTGGAACAGCGCGACGACCACCATCTGGGCGAACAGGCCCACCCGGGCGCCCTGCAGCATGCTCCAGCCGGGCTTGAGCTTCAGCGACCGCGGCTTCCCGAACTCCAGGCCGATCATCAGCCCGCGCCCGCGCACCTCGGCGAGCATCTCGTACTGCCCGAGCATGTCGGTGAGCGCGGAAAGCAGCGCGGCGCCGGTGCGCTCGGCGTTGCTGACCAGCTGCTCATCCTCGATGACGGCGAGCGATGCCAGGCCGGCCGCCATGGCCGCGGCGTTCGATCCGTACGTCGAGTCGTGCACGAGCACCCGGTCCATGGACGAGTAGACCTTGTCGAAGATCCAGCCTTTGGCCAGCGTCGCGCCGACCGGCACGAACCCTCCGGACAGGGCCTTCGCCACGGTCACGATGTCCGGCTCGGCGTTGTCGTGCTGGTACGCGAAGAACTTCCCGGTCCGGCCGAGGCCGGTCTGCACCTCGTCGCAGATCAGCAGCGCGCCGTGGTCGTGCAGCAGCTTGCCGGCCGCGGCGAGGAACCCGTCCGGCGGCATCCACACGCCCTTGCCCTGGATCGGCTCGACGATCAGCGCGGCGACGTCACCCTTGCGCAGCTCGGCTTCCAGGGCATCGAGGTCGCCGAGCGGCACGCTGACGTCCGGCAGCAGCGGGTCGAAGCCGCGCCGGAATTCCGGCGCGCCGTTCACGGACAGCGAGCCCGCGGTGAGGCCGTGGAAGGCGTGGCTGCAGTACAGCACCCGGCGCCTGCCCGTCGCGTACCTGGCGAACTTCAGCGCCGCCTCGACCGCCTCGGTGCCGCTGTTGCCGAAGTACACCCGGTCGAACTCCGGCGCCTTGGCCAGCAGCCGCTCGCCGAGCAGGCCCGGCAGCAGCGCGCAGTCGAACTGGATCAGGTCGGCGAGCTCGGCGTCGAGCACCGCACGCAGCGCCTGCCGGACGACCGGGTGATTCCGCCCGACCCCGAACACGCCGAAGCCGGCCAGGAAGTCGGCGTACCGGTTGCCGTCGCGGTCCCAGAGGTATGCGCCCTCGGCCCGCTCGTACACCTTGTCGAACCCGATGGCGTGCAGCGTGCGCGGCAGCTGCGGGTTCAGGTAACGGGCGTGCAGGTCGTAGCCCTCCCCGCGCCGGGCGGTGAGGAGGGATGGCAGGTCAAATCCCATGAAAGCAGTCTCCCGCTCTGCGGCCCCCCGGGCCGCCACTCATCCGTTTTGGCATGATCGTGGTTGATCGTGACCGTACGCGTCATCAATCGACCACGATCATGGTTTACCCACCTTATAGAGGCGGGGGCGGGCGGCGAGGGGGCGTTGCGGCAGCTGGCCGGGGTTCGTGTGGCGGCCGTGGCAGGCCCCGCTGACCTGGTCCGGCCCGGCGTGTCATGCGAGCGGAGCGAGCGCTTCGGCCAGCTGCCCGACGAGATCCGGCGGAGCGCGGTGCGGCAGGTTCATGATCGCCAGATCCGCGCCGGCGTCACGGTAGGCGGCGGCGCCCTCGACCGCCGGGCCGACGCCGTCGTCCACGCGGACGTTGACCGAGCAGGTGATCTCGGCCGGGTCGCGGCCGAGCGCCGCGCAGTGCTCGACCAGCGTGTCCTTGAGGCTGCGCCACTCGTCCACGTCTGCCGAGATCACGTTCCACTGCTGTGCCCAGCGGGCGGCGGTGCGCAGCGTCCTGGTCCGCCCGCGCCCGCCGATCGTGATCGGCGGATGCGGCCGCTGCACCGGCTTCGGCTCGCAGCGCGCCTCGGTCAGGTGCAGGTACTTGCCCTCGAACGTCGTCACGGTGTCGCTGAGCAGGCGGGCGATCACCTCGACGCCTTCGTCGAACCGGTCGAACCGCTCGCGCAGCGGCGGAAGCTCGATGCCGTAGGCGTCGCACTCCAGCTGGTTCCAGCCGGCGCCGAGGCCGAGCTCCAGCCGGCCGTCCGAGATGATGTCCGTGGTCGCCGCCATGTTGGCCAGCACCGCCGGGTGACGGTAGATCATCCCAGTGACCTGGCAGCCGATCCGGATCCTCCGGGTCGCCTGGCCGAGCGCGGCCAGCGACGTCCAGGCCTCGAGGTTCGGGCCGGCCAGGTCGCCGGTCAGCGGGTAGAAGTGGTCCCAGTGCCAGGCCGACTCGAACAGGCCGATCTCGTCGGCGGCCAGCCACACATCGCGGATGTGTGCCCAGGTCTGGTGCTCAGGCCTCGTCTTGATCGCGAAACGCACGGATCCTCCTTGGCGCGGTGCGCCGTCACCGCAAACCTGCCGTCCGGGGAAACGTAACAGAACGCTACGCCCCGGGCCGCTCGCGCCCGTCGCTACCCTTGCAACCGTGGGGAGGGACGCCGACCGCCAGCATGTGCCGGCGCCGATGCGCCGCGACGTCCGCCTGCTCGGGGGCCTGCTCGGCGAGGTGCTGCGGGAGTCGGGCGGCCAGGATCTGCTCGATGACACCGAGCGGCTCCGGCGGGCGGTGATCGCCGCCCGGCATTCCGCCGACGACGCGCTGCCGCAGATCAGCGACATGGTCGCGGCCTGGCCGCTGGAGCGGGCCGAGGCCGTGGCGCACGCGTTCACCGTGTACTTCCACCTGGCCAACCTGGCCGAGGAGCATCAGCGGATCCGCACCCTGCGCGGGCGGGACACCGGCGAGCGGCCGGTTCGGGAGTCGCTGGACGAGGCGGTGGCCATGGTCCGCGCGGAGCACGGGCCCGGGTACGTCGCTGGCCTGCTGAGCGAGCTGCGGGTGCACCCGGTGCTCACCGCCCACCCGACCGAGGCCCGCCGCCGGGCGGTCACCGAGGCGCTGCGGCGGATCAGCGCGCTGCTCACCACCCTGGACGACCCGCGGCTCGGCGCCGGTGAGCGCGCCGAGGTGCGGCGCGGGCTCCGCGAGGAGATCGACCTGCTGTGGCGCACGTCGGCGCTGCGGGCCGCCGCCATGCAGCCGCTCGACGAGGTGCGCGCGGCGATGACGGCGTTTGACGAGACGCTGTTCCAGGTGGTCCCCGCGCTGTACCGGTCGCTGGACCGCGCGCTTAGCGGACCCGCGTCCGGCCGGGCCGCCGCGGCGGCCCCCGCGTTCCTGCGCTTCGGCAGCTGGATCGGCGCGGACCGGGACGGCAACCCGTTCGTGACCGCCGAGGTGACCAAGCAGACCGCGGCGATCCAGGCGGAGCACGTGCTGCGGGCACTCGAGAACGCCACCGAGCGGATCGGCCGCGCGCTCACCGTGCATGCCGGGGCCGCGGGGCCGGGCATGGCGCAGGCGATCGCAGCCGCCCGGAGCGCCCACCCGGAGCTGGTCGCCGAGCTCACGGCCCGCTCGCCCGAGGAGCCGTACCGGGTGTACCTGCTGTACGCGGCGCACCGGCTCCGCGCGACCCGGCTGGGCCTGGCCGGCCAGCCAGCGCCGGCCAGGGACGGCGCCGCGGGGCTGGCCCGCCCGGACCCGGGTGCCACCGGGCTCGCCTACCGCGACCCGGCCGAGTTCATCGCCGACCTGCGCCTGGTGCAGCGGGAGCTTGCCGCGGCCGGCGCCCCCCGGCAGGCCTTTGGCGAGCTGCAGCACCTGCTCTGGCAGGCGGAGACGTTCGGCTTTCACCTCGCCGAGCTCGAGGTCCGGCAGCACAGCGCCGTGCACGCCCAGGCGCTGCGTGAGCTGCGTGAGCTTGGCTCCGGGGGCCCGGAGGAGCCGTCGCCGCTGACCCGCGAGGTCGCCGCGACGTTCCGGGCGATCGCCTGGCTGCAGCGCAGGTTCGGCGCGCAGGCCTGCCGCCGCTACGTGGTGAGCTTCACCAGGTCCGCGGCGGACATCTCCGCGGTGTACGAGCTGGCCCGCGTCTGCGCCGATGACGGCTGCCCGCCGGAACTCGACGTGGTGCCGCTGTTCGAGAGCGGCGCCGACCTTGCCAACGCCCCGCGGGTGCTCGACGAGATGCTGGACACCGAGCCGGTGCAGGCGAGGCTGGCGACGACGGGCCGGCGGCTCGAGGTCATGCTCGGCTACTCCGACTCGGCCAAGGAACTCGGCCCGGTCAGCGCCACCCTGCGGCTGTTCGACGCGCAGCAGCGGCTGACGCGGTGGGCGGCGGCCAGGGACGTCAGGCTGACGCTGTTCCACGGCCGGGGCGGCGCCCTCGGCCGCGGCGGCGGCCCGGCCAACCGGGCCGTGCTCGCGCAGCCGCCGGGATCGGTTGGCGGCAGGTTCAAGGTGACCGAGCAGGGTGAGGTCATCTTCGCCAGGTACGGGCACCCGGCGATCGCGCTGCGGCATCTGGAGCAGGTGGCCTCGGCGGTGCTGCTGACCTCGGCGGTCCCGGCGCCGGAACCTCCGGAGCCGGCCGTTCGGTTCGGCCGGGTCGCCGAGCGCATGGACGCCGCGGCGCTGCGCGCGTACCGGGACCTGGTCGAGGCCGAGGGGTTCGCGGAGTGGTTCGCCAGGATCAGCCCGCTGGGGGAGATCGGCGCGATGCGGATCGGGTCGCGGCCGGCCCGCCGGGGCATCGGGGCCCCGGCCGGGCTCGACGACCTGCGCGCCATCCCCTGGGTCTTCGCCTGGGCTCAGACGCGGGTGAACCTGCCCGGCTGGTTCGGCCTGGGCAGCGGGCTGGCGGCCGCGGCCGAAGGCCCGGGCGGGCTCGCGGGGGCGCGGGAAGCCTACCGGGACTGGCCGCTGCTCGCCGTGCTGCTAGACAACGCCGAGATGAGCCTGGCCAAGACCGACCGCCGGATCGCGGCGCGCTACCTCGCGCTCGGCGGCAGGGATGACCTCACCGGCGTGGTCCTCGCCGAGTATGACCTGACCAGGCGGCTCGTGCTGGAGGTGACCGGGCACGACAGGCTGCTCGCCAACCGGCACGTGCTGTCCCGGGCGGTCGCGCTCCGCAACCCCTACGTGGACGCGCTCTCCCTGCTGCAACTGCGCGCGCTCACCGCGCTGCGCACGGGGGCCGGGGAGCGGGAGCGCCTGGAACGGCTGCTCCTGCTGACCGCGGGCGGAGTCGCCGCCGGCCTGCAGAACACCGGCTGACACCCGACCTGAGGCGGCGCGCGAGCTAACGAGGTGGCCTATCGTGGCACGTGTAGTAGGTGTAGTAGGTGTAGTAGCATTGATTCATGACGGACACTGATGAGGTCACCGTGCGGGAGGCGGCACGGCGAGTGCACCGCTCCGAGGAGACCGTCCGGCGCTGGATCTGGTCCGGCCGGCTTCCCGCGCGCAAGCACGGCACCAGGTACCGCATCGACATCGCGCACCTCGACCATCTCGCCGTTGAATACGAGGCCGAGCACCCTGGCCGGGAGACGGATGAGAGCAGCCTGGGCAGGTGGCTGGACGACCTCGACCGGTGGAAGGCCAGCCTGAGCGCCGGGCAAGGAGCCAGCGCGGCCGGGCTGGTCATCGAGGACCGCCGTGCCCGTCGTTGATGCATCTGTCGTTGTCGACTTGGTCGCCCCGGACGTGGGAACCGATGCGCCGGCCCGGGCCCTCTTTGGGAAGTGGGCAGCGGAAGGCACCCAGCCTGCCGCACCGGGCCTGCTATGGCTGGAGACAGCGAACGCCCTGCTCACCGGCGTCCGGCGGGGCCGGTGGAGCGGGGCGGACGCCGATGCTGCGTGCGCCAGGCTGGAGCGGATACCGCTGCGGCGGGCAGACAGCGCGCCAGATGAGGCCCGCGCCTTCGAGCTGGCCAGGCGGTACGAGAACTGGCCCATCTACGACATGCTCTACGTCGCGCTCGCAGAGCGCATCGGCACGGAGCTGATCACCGCCGACCAGCGGCTCGCTGCTCGTCTGGCGCACCTCGGCTGGGTTCGTGACATCGCCAGGATCTGACGCGATAGGTTCGGGTCCGTGGCAAACGACTGGCGGGTGACGGTAACGCTGCGGGACACTGCTCACGCGGGCCGGGTGCTGGAGTCGATACGCGAGCACGAGGCTGCCGACGACGCACGCCGCCAGCTCGGCGGGCGGATCGCGGTCAGCACGGACGGGCCCAGCATCTTCCTGTACGCGGGCAGCGAGAACGCCGCACGGGAGGCAGACCGCGTGGTGCGCGAGATCGCCGCGGAGCACGGCCTGCCCGCCGAGTTCTCGCTCGACCGCTGGCACCCGATCGAGGAGGAATGGGAGAGCGCCGACGTCGCGATGCCGCAGACCGATGCGCAGCGTGCCGCCGAGCACGAGCGCCTCGAGGCGGACGAGACCAGGGAATCCCTGCAGAGCGGGCACGCCGAGTGGGAGGTGCGCGTCGACCTGCCATCGCACCGCGCCGCGGTCGAGCTCGCCGGCCGGCTGAAGGCCGAGGGCCATCCGGTGATCCGGCGCTGGACGCTGCTGGTGCTCGGCGCGAACGATTCCGACGACGCCAAGGCACTGGCCCAGGCGGTCAGGCAGGAGGCGCCGGCGGGCGCCAGGGTGGAGACCCAGGAGGTGGGCCCGCTGCTGCCGTTCACCCAGCTCGGGCCCTTCCCCATCTGGTGAACCAGGCCTGGTCTGCCTGTGGTCACGGAGTTGCCTTACAAGCCCGCCGGGGAGTCGCTGACCGCGAGCCTGCCGCGGCAGGAGGCGAGGACCCGCCGGTTCACCCTCGGCGCGCCGCGTTCGTTCACGATCGCGGCCGACGGCAGCCGGGTGCTGTTTCTCCGGTCACGCGCCGGGGATGACCCGGCGACGTGCCTGTGGTCGCTGGACGTCGCGACGGGGGCGGAGCATCTGGTCGCGGACCCGTCCGCGCTGACCGGCCCCGGCGGCGAGGAGCTGCCGGCCGAGGAGCGGGTGCGGCGCGAGCGGATGCGAGAGCAGGCCACGGGCATCACGGCGTATGCCACCGACCGGGAGGCCCGGCTCGCCGTGTTCTCGCTGTCCGGCAGGCTGTGGGCGGCGAGCCTGGTGGGCACGGCCGGCGTGCGCGAGCTGCCCGCCGCCGGGCCGGTGGCCGCCGCGTGGCCCGATCCGGGGGGCTCGCTGATCGCCTATGTGGCGTCCGGCAGCCTGCGGGTCGTGGCCGCGGACGGCACCGGCGGCCGGCTGCTGGCCGCCGCCGAGGGGCCGCGCGTGAGCTACGGGCTGCCCGAGCACGTCGCTGCGGAGTCCATGCTCCGGCACCGCGGCTTCTGGTGGTCGCCTGACGGCTCCCGGCTGCTGGTCGCCCGCGTCGACGTCTCGCCGGTGCAGCGCTGGTATATCGGCGACCCGGCCAACCCGGCGGCGCCGCCGGCCGAAATCGCCTACCCGAAGGCGGGGACCGCCAACGCGGACGTGTCCCTGTGGATCATGGGCCTGGACGGCAACCGGGTCGAGGTGCACTGGGATCGCACGGCGTACGAATACGTCGTCGCAGCCTGCTGGGCCGAGCGCGAGCTGCTGGTGGTGGTGCAGAGCCGAAGCCAGCGCATCATGCGCGTGCTGTCCGTCGACCAGGTGACCGGGGAAACCGGGCTGCGGAGGGAGGACACCGACCCGTGCTGGGTGCAGATCGTGCCTGGCACACCCGCGGTGACCGCCCGGGGTGCGCTCGTATGGGCCGCGGATGCCGGCGGGAGCCGACGGCTGCTGATTGACGGCCGGGCGGTCACCGCGGACGGCCTGAACGTGCGGGAGGTCACCGGCACCGACGGGGACACGGTGCTGTTCACGGCCTCCGCCGAGCCGGCGGAGATCGGGCTGTGGGCCTACTCGCCGGATACCGGGACCGTGCCCGTCGAGGACTCGCCCGGCGTGCATCACGGCTGGCGGGCCGGAGGAACGACCGTGGTGCTGTCGGAGTCGCTGGAGCGGCCCGGCCAGCTGGCCACCGTGCGCCGCAACGGCTGGCGCGCCGCCGTGATCACCTCGCGTGCCGAGACGCCGGTGGTCACGCCCCGGGTCGAGCTGGTCAGGCTCGGCGAGCGCGCGCTGCGCACGGCCGTGCTGCTGCCCTCGTGGCACCGGCCGGGCTCTCGGCGGCTGCCCGTGCTGATGGACCCCTACGGCGGCCCCGCCGCGCAGCGCGTCCTGGCGGCCCAGGGTCTGTACGTCGTCTCGCAGTGGTTCGCCGAGCAGGGCTTTGCCGTCATCGTGGCCGATGGCCGCGGCACGCCCGGGCGCGGGCCGGCCTGGGAGCGGGAGATCTACGGCGACCTCGCCGGCCCGGTGCTCGAGGACCAGGTCGCCGCGCTGCACGCCGCCGCGGGGCGTTTCGGCGACCTGGACCTCGGCCGGGTCGGGATCCGCGGCTGGTCATTCGGCGGGTTCCTCGCCGCGCTCGCCGTGCTGCGCCGGCCGGACGTCTTCCACGCCGCGGTCGCCGGGGCACCCGTCGTCGACCAGCGGCTGTACGACACGCACTTCAAGGAGCGATACCTCGGCCACCCGGACGAGGCGCCGGCGGCCTACGACCGGTCGAGCCTGATCGGGGACGCGCCGAACCTGCGGCGGCCGCTCATGCTCATCCACGGCCTCGCCGATGACAACGTGGTCGTCGCCAACACGCTGCGGCTGTCCGCGGCGCTGCTCGCGGCTGGCCGGCCGCACACGGTGCTCCCGCTGGCCGGGACCACCCACATGGCCCTGCAGGAAAACGTCGCCGAGAACCTGCTGGTCCTCGAGGCCGACTTCCTGAAGCGGGCGCTGGGCTGCTGAGCGGGCCCGGGCGCCCCCGGCTGCTGAGCGGGCCCGGGCGCCCCGGCGCCCGGGCGCCCCGGGCACCGCACGCGGGCAGGAAAGCACTGATTGCCGGTGGAACGCATAGTCTCGTCCTGGATAACACGGTGCTGTCACGTAACGCTTAGATTGCACTGAAAAGCAGGCGACCGCGCCAGGCCCCCCGCTGCCGCGGCACTGCCAGGCCCGTTTGGAGGTCGTCACGTGGCCACAGCGATGGTTACCCCGCCGATCGGCACCAGCCTGCAACGTCTAGCCGAGCAGTCATGGGATCGGATCGCCGCCGGCTCGGTGCTCTACTACGAGGACGAACGGTGGACCGGCGAGCAGCTGGCCGAGCGCATCCGCCGGGTGGCCGGCGGGCTGGTGGAGGCCGGCCTGCTGCCGGGCGAGCGCGTGGTCGTGTGCATGGCCAACTGCCCCGAGGTCGGCATCACCTACGCCGCCATCTGGCGCGCGGGCGCGGTGGCGACGCCGGTGCTGTTCCTGCTCAGCGAGGACGAACTGCGGTACGTGCTCAGCGACAGCGGTGCCGTGCTGGTGGTGACGACGCCGGAGTTCCTGCCGAAGGTGTCGTCGGCAGCGGCACACCTGCCCACCGTCCGCGCGGTCGTGGTGGTCGGCGAGCCGATACCGGAGCAGGCCAGCGAGGAGAGGCTGCCGCTGCTGCCGTACGCCGAGCTCGAGGTGGCGCCGCAGGCGCGGCTGGTCGAGGCGGACCCCGCCGGGCTGGCGGCGCTGCTCTACACCGGCGGCACGACCGGGCGCTCGAAGGGCGTCATGATCAGCCACAACGCGCTCTCCGCCGCGGCCTGGGCGGCCACGGCCACCTCCTACGACGAGAAGCTGAGCTGCGCCCTGCTGCCGCTGCCGCTGTCCCACGTCTACGGGCTGATGGTGAGCGTGATGAGCCTGCACGCGCCAGGCCCGGGTACCTCGGTGCTGCTGCGCTGGTTCGACCCGGTGAGCTGGCTTGAGCTCGCTCAGCAGCACCGGGTCAACGTAAGCCCGCTCGTGCCCTCGATGCTGCAGATGCTGCTGCAGCACCCGCTGGAGGACTACGACCTGTCCACGCTCGCCCGCCTGAACAGCGGCAGCGCGCCGTTGCCCGCCCAGGTGATCGAGGACTTCCGCAAGCGCCTGCCGCACGTCGAGATCGCCGAGGGCTACGGCTGCACCGAGACCGCCGCGATCATCTCGACGACACCGCTCGGCCAGGCGCGCCCGGGCAGCGTGGGCAAGCCAGCACCCGGGGTCGAGGTCCGCATCGAGCGGCCGGACGGGTCGGCGGCAGCGCCCGGCGAGGAGGGCGAGGTCTGCGTGCGCGGGCCGGTGCTGATGAGCGGCTACTGGAACGCCGAGCAGGAGACCGCCGAGGCGCTGCGCGACGGGTGGATGCACACCGGCGACGTGGGCAGGTTCGACGAGGACGGATACCTGTACATCGTGGACCGGATCAAGGACCTGATCATCCGCGGCGGGTACAACGTGTACCCCCGCGACGTCGAGGACGTGCTGATGAAGCACCCGGACGTGGTGGCGGCGGCCGTGGTGGGGCGGCCGGACGAGAAGTACGGCGAGGAGGTCGTCGCGTTCGTGCAGCTACGCGAGGACGCCATGGCCATCCCCGCGGACCTGGTCGAGTTCGGCAGGCGCCGGCTGTCGGCGGTGAAGTACCCGCGCGAGGTCCGGCTTGTCGATGCGATCCCGCAGACGAGCGTGATGAAGACCGACCGCAAGCTGCTGCGGGCGATGCTGGCGGCGGAGGCGGAGGCAGAGGCAGAGGCAGAGGCGGAGGCGGAGGCAGAGTCGGAGTCGGGCAGCCAGCGGCCGGGCCGGGCCGGCTAGAAGGCCCGGATGGCGGGCACCATCCGGGCCACATCCCGCTGTATCCCTGCTACATCCCGCGGACGTGCCCGGCGCCCGCGTACTCCTCCTGGCGCGCCGCCAGCGGCTGCACGCGCCGCCGGACGACCACCGTCTTGGCTATGTGGTCGCCGGTGCGCTGCCGGTAATGCGAGAACATCATCACGACCCATCCGACCAGGACGGACAGCGGGCTGAACAGGACCAGCAGGACCGAGCGGATGGTCAGCTGGGCGAAGCTCGCCGGGCCGCCGTCGGCGCTGATCACGCGGATCCTCATGGCCTGCATGCCGAACGTCTGCCCGCCGTGCTGATAGGGGCGCAGCGCCCAGTACAGCAGGTACCAGGCGACGTCCAGGACGACGATCACGAAGACGAGGAACGCGTGCACCCCGCCCGTGCCCCGGTCCACCGCCCAGGAGATCACCGAGGCGACGACGCTGTAGATGATCGCGTCGATGATGTACTGCACGGCGCGGCGGCCGGTGACCCTGGTGTCGGCCTCGTTCACCGGCGAGATCGGCCTGCCCGCCATCGGGCTGACCCACGGCTCGCCGCCCGTGCCCTGCGGCGGGACGCCGTACCGGTACTGGCCCTGGCCGCCCGGCCACCGCTGACCGGGCGGGCCTGCCTGGCTCGGGATGCCGCCCTGCCCGGCCGTGCCGCTCTGACCGGGCACCGGACGCTGGCCACCCCACCGCTGGCCGGGCATCTCGGTCTGCTGACCGGTGTCCTCAGGCTGGCCCGATTCACCACCCTGCGGCATGCTCATGTGTCCCCCCGATCCCAAGGCCGCCGTGGCGGCACCTGGCCCGCGTTCCGGCGGGCGTACCAGGGATAAGTACCCACAGTGACGCTAGAGACACGCTGTGGTTGCGCATGGCAGGACCGTTACCCGCGGCCAGCCGGCGCGCGCCGCGGCTTACCGGCCGCCGAGACCGGCGAAAGCCACCGCCACCTCGGCGGCCAGCGCGGCGTTGTCGGCGATCAGCCGCTGGTTGACCTCGACGCTCCGGCCGCCGGTCAGCTCTTCGACCAGCGCGAGGACCGCGGGCGTCACGCCCTGGCCGGTCACGCCCTGCGCCTGCACCCGCCGCACGGCCTCGGCGATGACCGGCTCGATGTCCAGGGCGGGGACGGGCGGCCTGGCGAGCAGCAGGCCCGGCGAGGGATCCAGCTGCCACTGGGCGTGCGCGATGCGCGCTGCCTCGCCGGCCGTGTCCACCACGGCGGGCACCGGGGGGCCGCCCTCGGCGCTGTAGAAGAGCGGCAGCGTGGCCGTCCGCCAGCCGAGGACCGGCACGCCGAGGGTCTCGAGCAGCTCGGCGGTCGCGCCGACGTCCAGGATCGACTTGGCGCCCGAGCACACGACGACCGCTGGCGTCCGCGCTATCTGCAGGAGGTCGCCGGATATGTCCGCGGTCTCGGCGAACCCGCGGTGCGCGCCGCCGATGCCACCGGTGCCGAGGAACCTGATGCCGAGCGCCCGGCATATGGCGAGGGTCCCGCCCACGGTCGTGGCGCCGAGCGCGCCCTGCACCACGCAGGCTGCGATGTCGCGGGCTCCCACCTTGCGCGCGGCGGAGCCGGCCTCGGCGACGCGCAGCAGCTCGGTGTCGCTGAGCCCGGCGCGCACGGTGCCGTCGATGATCCCGATCGTGGCCGGGACCGCTCCCGCCGCGCGGACCCGCTCCTCGGCCGCGCGCGCCGCCGCGAGCCCCCGGCCGCCGGAGAACCCGTGCGAGACCAGGGTGGTCTCCAGCGCCACGACCGGACGGCCGTTCCGCAGCGCCTCGGCGACCTCGACGGTCACCGACGGAGAGAACGTCACGGCATCGCCCCCATCCTGGCCACCGCCCGCGCCGCCGCTTCGAGGCCGAGCCGGACGCCGCCGACCAGGTAGCCGGCGGCAAACGCGTCGCCAGCCCCGGTGGTGTCCACCGGCCGTGTGGGCAGCGCCGGGAAAAGCTGGCCGGCGGCCAGCACGCCGCGCGGGCCGAGCTTCACCACAAGCTCGGCCCCGGGCACCTCGCCGACCAGGCCGGCCTCGGCCTCGGTGCCGAAGACCACGTGCGGGCGCAGCCGCGCGATCAGCCCGGTGAACCGGCGCACGCCGTACGCCTGCAGCGCGGCGGTCGACGACAGATCGATGCTCAGCCGCGGCGCCCGCGCGGCGGCGGCGAGCGCCGCGCCGCTCACCGGCTCGGCGACCAGGCTGTACGCGGGCAGGTGCAGCCAGTCGCACCCGTCAAGCCAGTCGGGCCGGAGCGACTCGGCGGCCAGGCTGGGCCCGATCCCCCGGTCGGTCAGCATCGACCGGCCCGCCGCGCCGCCGGTCAGCGACACGACGACCCCGGTCCGGCCGTCGATAACCGGGCCGACCAGCTCCACCCCCCGGCTCGCGAGCTCGCCGGCCACCAGCCGGGCGGCCAGGTCGGTCCCGCGCGCCGCGATGAGCCTGGCCTTCCCGCCCAGGGCGGTCACCCACGCGGCCACGTTGGCCGCCTGGCCGCCGACCCCGACGGACGTGGTCGCCGGGGTGTCCGTCTCCTCGGCGACCGGCGACCGCGCGGAAACGACCACGTCCAGGTGGGCGTCTCCGAGCACGCAGATCACGGTGCCGCGCCGGCGGGCCGCTCGCCCGGCCGCCGGCCGTCACCGGGAAAGATGCAGGCCGCCGAAATAAGCCAGGGCTGCGCCCAGGCGGCCCGCGGAGCGGTCGCGGGCAGCCCGGGCGCCGCCGGCGTGCGCGGCCGCCCGCGCCAGTTCCGGCACGAAGTAGAACGCGTTCACCGTGCCGACGCCGGCCGCGAGGGTGTAGCCGCGGCTGGCGCGGAAGCCACGCACCGTGTGCAGCGCGCCCCGCTGGCGGAACGAGACCGTGTTGTTGCCGCTGGCCACGTCCACGATGCCCGGCTCGTGCCGGGCCGCGAGCCGGTAGAGGTACGGGGTGATCACTCCGAGCGGGTGGCCCGCCGCCTGGTCGGCCAGGGCCACGATCCCGGCGAACTCCGGGGTCGCCTCGCTGGTGCCGCAGGTCGGGTACCAGCCGGCCGACTGGCCCGGGAAGCTCTGGTACATGTCGGCGGCGCCGTTGCAGGCCGCGCTCATCGAGATGTCGGGCACGCCGCGGCGGTCGCCGACGACGCCGGCCACACCGTCCTGGAAGGGGGGCCTGGTGAAGACCACGGACCTCCCGCCGCCCCCCGCCAGCGGGTTCGGCCCCGCATCGCCGACCACGAACTCGTTGGCGGCCACGTTGTAGGTATCGTTCCAGACCGTGGGGGGCTCGATGTTGCCCCCGGCCGTGTCGAGGTGCAGGGCGATGCCGCCGACGGCGGTGACAAGCGGGTCGCTGTCCGGCCACGAGGTGACCCGGTGCAGGTAGTACGTCACCTGGTTCAGCTTGACGTCGGCGGCGCCGCTGTCACCCGAGGCCGCGAGGACGGTCACGCCCTTGTGCGCAGCATCGATGTAGGCGCCGCGCAGGGCCAGCAGCGACTGCCTGGACGGGAAGGTCTGCTCGGTCGCGCTGAAGCTCTGGCTGATCACTCCGCCGAGGTGGTGGTTGATCACGTACTCCTCGGCCTGGACGATCTGCGGGAACCCCGTCGTGCCCTCGTTTTCCGACGTGGGGGTCTCGACGAGCAGGATCTTCGCGCCGGGGGCGATCGCGTGCGCGTACTCGACGTCCAGGTCGGTCTCGCCGGCCCAGCCTTCGCGGTTGGAGTCGGCCTTGTACGGCGGGACCTTGCCCGCGGGCTGGATGATCTTGAGGGAGGGCGGCGCGGGGAGGGCGGCGGCCTTGTCGAACCTGGCCAGGTCGCGCCCGACGGTCGGCGAGCCGAACGAGTCCACGATGATGATCGTCTGCCCCCGCCCGGTGATCCCCTTCCGGTACAGCCGGGGCAGGTTGAAGGCCTGCCGGATCTGGGCGGGCAGGTAGCAGGCGATGTGGTAGTGCTCCTCGCAGTAGGCGGTCGTCGGCGGCGCGGTGGGCACCCCGTCAAGAAGGAAGTGCGCCGCGTCCGGGCGTATTGTCACCACGTCCGCGAGCGGCACGGTGGCCGGCCCTGCGGTCCTGCGGCCGGGCGCGACGGTGCCAGCCCCGGCGAGAGCCGCGGCAAGCAGGAAAGACCCGGCAGCGACTGCCGCAGGCCGGGCGAGGAGCATCTATACCCTCCTCGGGGCCGAAGGGCGGACGCTGCGCAGCGCAACAGGTGCTTCCGGGCACCCTATCGCGGTATTCCGCCAGTTCAAAGCGCCCGGCTGGCTCGGCAGCGGCCCCCGCGCCGGGCGGCCGGCCGCCTCGTCCGGTGCGTGCGCCCTGGCCCCGCCCCGCCCCGGCACGCGTACCGTGGGGGTATCGCGGGAGCCCGCGCGCCCGGACAGCATGACGCTGGCGGCATCGCCGGAGCGGAGACGAACAGGTGAAGCTCAAACTCGACCTGCACGACGTTTACAACCGCGGCCACGACATCGACCGGGCGCTGCAGGACATCATCGACGAGGCGGTGCGGAAGAAGGCGCCGCTCGTCGAGATCATCCCGGGCAAGGGCTCGGGCCAGCTCAAGAAGCATGTGCTCAGGTTCCTCCAGCAGAAGGAGATCAAGGCTCTGTATCACCGCGTCGAGAAGGACTCAAAGAACTACGGCCGCCTGTTCGTCCATTTCCGCTGGTAGCCCGCTAGGCTGGCCCGTCTAGAACGCCCGGCGGTGGTCCGCCAGCGCCGGGTGCGTGGTGATGAGGAACCTGGCCCGGCGCGCCGCGCCGGCCGCCGCCGTGACCGCGCCCCGCGCCAGCGCCGCGGCCTCCGGCGCGTGCCTGCGCGGCGGCTTGCGATGGCGCGGTGAGGGTGCCGGAAAATCCCAGACGTCCGGCATTCCGAAATCCCCCGCATTAGCCAGTTCCAAAACGAACCCCATCACCGCTCCCCCCGCGCCCGCGGCCTCCCCCATCCATGGCCACGGCAGTTACCTTTCCCCGTGCTAAATCGTTTCACGCACGTACCCGAACGCCTGCCCGACATGCCGGGGAGCCGGGCGCGCGGAGCCAGCGGGCCGGCGCTGCCTGCTGGTTACGGCCTGGTACGCGGCTAGTGTCCGGGCATGGCAGGATCGGTGCCATGAGGGTCATCGTGCACGTGCTGATCACCGCCGCGGCGCTGGCCGTGGCGACCGCGGTGGTGCCCGGCATTCACCTGCTCGCCGGGACCACCCTGGCGAAGGCCGTCACGCTGATCGTGGTGGCCTTGATCTTCGGCGTGGTCAACGCCGTGCTCAAGCCGATCATCAAGACGGTCGGCTGCGTCTTCTACATCCTGACCCTCGGGCTTGCCGGCCTTGTCGTCAACGCGCTGCTGCTCATGCTCACGAGCTGGGTGGCCGCGAAGCTCTCGGCGCCGTTCCACATCACCGGCTTCTGGCCCGCGTTCTGGGGCGCGATCATCGTCAGCGTGGTCAGCTGGGTGCTCGGCATCGTGCTGCGCGAACGGCGAGCCGCGGGGCACGCCGACGGCTAATGCCGCCCATCGCGCGTGCCAGACGACCCAGCGACGGTGCCGCCGCAACCCGTCACGCGGTGCGGCGGCGGAACGCCACGCCGGAGAGCAGGACACCGGCTGCCAGGATGCCGCCGCACCAGGCCAGCGCGATCCACGGTTTGGCGCCGGCCGGCGTCCCGAGCAGCAGGCCGCGGATGGCCTCGGTCGCCGGGGTCACCGGCTGGTCCCGCGAAAAGCCACGGATCCACGCCGGCATCGTGGCGATGGGCACGAACGCGCTGCTCGCATACGGCAAGAACGCGACGCCAAACATGAATCCGTTCGCGGCCTCGGGCGTCTTGACGGCCAGCCCGAACGCTGCCGCGAGCCAGGACACGGCCAGGACGTACGCCAGCAGCAGCCCGGCGGCGGCGAGGAAGCCGGCCGGCCCGGCGTGCGGCCGGAACCCGATCAGGCAGGCCACGCCGAACACCAGGACGGTCGATGCCGCATTGCGGGCGATGCTCGCGGCAATGTGGCCGCTCAGGATCGCCGCGCCGGTCACATCGAGGGAACGGAAGCGGTCGATGATGCCGCTGGACATGTCCTGGCTGACGCTCACCGCGGTGACCGCCGCCCCGTACCCGGCGCACAGCAGCAGCACGCCGGGAACCACGTAGGTCACGTACCTCGTGCCGGTGTGGATGGCCCCGCCGAAGAGGCACACGAACAGCAGCATCAGCAGCACCGGGAGCAGCAGCGAGGTCAGCAGCGCGTCAACCTGCCGGGTGGTCAGGCGGAAGCAGCGCGCGGTCATGGTCAGCACATCAGGCATGGGCTGTCTCCTGGTCGTTTGCGACGGGGCCAGGCCCGGTCAGGGCGAGGAATACGTCGTCGAGGGTGGCGGTGTGCACCGAGAAGCTGCGGATGGCCGAGCGTCCCGGGTCGAGCTCATCGAGCAGCGCCCGGACCTGCGGCGCGGTCCCGTCGGTAGCGATGCCCATGGTCAGGCCGTCCGGGTCGGCGGTGACCGCACGCCGGCCGGCCCGCCTGGCGACCTCCGCGAACGCGGCGGCGCCGGCGAGCACCAGGTCCAGCCGGCTCCCGGCGACCAGTCTCTTCAGGTCGGCCGGGGTGCCCTCGGCGACCACCCGGCCGCCGTCGATGACCGCGACCAGGTCGGCCAGCCGGTCCGCCTCCTCGAGGTACTGCGTGGTGAGGAAGACCGTCACCCCGCGCCCGGCCAGGCCGCCGATGACCTGCCAGAGCGCCTGGCGGCCGGGCAGGTCCAGGCCGGTCGTCGGCTCGTCGAGAAAGATCACCGACGGCGAGCCGGCCAGGCTCGCGGCCAGGTCGAGGCGGCGGCGCATCCCGCCGGAGTAGGTCGATGCCCGGCGCCCTCCGGCGCCGGACAGGCCGAACTGGGCGAGCAGGTCGTCCGCGCGGCGGCGGGAGGCGGCGGCGGACAGGCCGGCCAGCCGCCCCATCATGCGGAGGTTCTCGGCACCGGTCTGCAGCCCGTCGACGGCCGCGAACTGCCCGGCCAGGCTGATGCTGCGGCGCACCTTGCCGCGGTCCCGGCCGACGTCGTGGCCGGCCACCCGCGCCCGCCCGGCATCGGCCCTGGTAAGGGTCGCCAGGATGCGCACGATCGTGGTCTTCCCGGCGCCGTTCGGGCCGAGCAGCGCGAACACGCTGCCGGCGGGAACGGCGAGGTGCACGCCGCTCAGCACCGTGACCTCCCCGTAGGACTTTTCCAGGCCGTCCGCCTGGATCGCGAGCTCACCGGTCATTCCATGCACCCGTCCCGTTCTGCGTATGGCATACGCGTTACTGCGTAGGATATACACAGTAGGGATGCGGTCGTCAAGCCGGGGAGAATGAGGCATGGACGATGAGATGCCCGGCAGCGTCGCGGCGGCGTGGGGCGTGAAGGCGCACCCGGGCAAGGGCCCGAAGCCGGGTTTGACGCTCGACCGCATCGTCGCCGCCGCGATCGGCATCGCCTCACGCGACGGCCTTCCCGCGGTGTCCATGAGCCGCGTCGCGGCCGCCCTCGGCGCGTCCACGATGTCGCTGTACCGGTACGTCGACGCAAAGGACGAGCTGGTCAAGCTCATGGTCGACGCGGCGTGGGGGCCGCCGCCCGCCGCGGCACCGCCGGGCGAGGGCTGGCGCGGCGCCCTGTCGCGCTGGGCGTGGGGGATGCGCGCGGCCTTCCGACGGCACCCGTGGGCGGTGCGGATCCCGATCAGCGGCCTGCCGATCATGCCTAACGAGGTCGCCTGGTTCGAGCAGGCCCTGGCCGGCCTCGGCGGCAGCGGGCTCGAGGAGGCCGAGAAGGCATCCGTGATCATGCTGGTCAGCGGGTACGTGCGCACCCTGGCAACCACCGAGGCCGACATCCAGGACGCGATCAGGACGTCCGGCGCCACCCCGGACGAGTGGATGGCCGCCTATCCCCGGATGCTGGCCAAACTGGCCGACCCCGGCCGGTTCCCGGCGCTCACCACGTTCATCGCCGCGGGCGTGTTCGACCGCAGCGACGACCCGGACGACGAGTTCACGTTCGGGCTCGAGCGCATCCTCGACGGGGTCGGCGCGCTGGTGCGCGGCAGGGTCAGTGGCCGGTGAACCGCGGCGGCCGCTTCTCGGTGAACGCCCGGACGCCCTCGGCGAAGTCGGCCGAGCCCGCCATGTCCTGCTGCAGGCCGGCCTCGAACAGCAGCTGCGCGTCCATCCGCTCGTAGAGCCAGCGGTTCAGCTCCTGCTTGATGCCCGCGTACGACCGGGTCGGGCCGGCTGCCAGGCGTTCAAGCAACTCCTCGGAGCGGCCGGCGAACTCGTCATCCGGCCATACCCGGTTGATCAGCCCCCAGTCCAGCGCCTGCCGCGCGGGGAGGCGCTCGCCGAGCATCGCCAGCTCGGCCGCGCGGGCGAAGCCGACCCGGGACGGGACCAGCAGCGACGAGCCGCCGTCCGGGATCAGGCCGATGTTGACGAACGCGAGCAGGAAGTACGCGGACTCGGCGGCGACCACCAGGTCGCAGGCGAGGGCCAGGGACAGGCCGATCCCGGCCGCCGCGCCGGTGACCGCGCTCACGACCGGCTTGGGCATCTCCCGGACCCCGACGATGACCGGGTGGTAGCGCTCGGTCAGCCGACTGTAGACGTCGGGCGGCCCGGACTGCCCGGACAGCCGGTCCCCGAGGTCGGCGCCGCTGGAGAACGCCCGCCCCGCACCAGTGATCAGCAGCGCGCGGACGCTGGGGTCGCCGGCGGCCGCGTTCAGCGCGGCCAGCAGGTCGATGCTCAGCTGGTCGTTCCAGGCGTTCAGCCGGTCGGGACGGTTGAGCTCGAGTTTCGCGGCGCCGCCGCGGCGGTAGTAGTTGACGGTCTCGTACGCGTGCGCCAGTTCGAAGTCACTCACGGCTGTCATGGTACGAGGCACTTGTTCCCGCGGCACGCAGCGATTAGGGACTTACGGCCCTGGCCAGGCGGCGCCGGCGGCCCGTTGACTTCAGCTTGTGATCGTCGGCCGCGAAGTGCTCGTCAGCGTGAGCTTCGGCGCTGCGCAGGCACGGCTGGCGGACCTGGCCCGTGCGGGCGCGCTCGACGGCGCGTCGCGGGGAGCTTACGGCGACGGCATCGGCACCCTGGCGCACGTGGGCCCTGTCGGTGCCGTGCCGGGCCTGTCCAAGCTGGTCCGGGTGCAGTTCCGCGAGCTTGTGGCGCACGACGGCTCCGCCGTGCTGACGCTGCGCTGGGAGGCCACCGGGGTGGGCGGCGCGCTGTTCCCGGTGCTGGACGCGGACGTCACGCTGAGGCCGGCGGGCGAGTCCGCTACCAGGCTGACCCTGGCCGGCGCGTACCGGGCGCCGCTCGGCCCGCTCGGCGCCGCGCTGGACCGGGCGCTCCTGCAGCGCGTGGCCACGGCGACCGTCGCCTCCCTGCTGCGCCGGATGGCGGGCGCCCTGATCCCGGCGGACGGCAGGGCCGGCGCGGGCCCCGCGGCGCTGCCCGCCGAGCCGCGGCTGCGGGCTGAACCCTGACCGGCGGTCAGCCGCGCAGCCGGTCCAGCGCCTGGCGCGTGGAGCGCTGCCTCGCCCTGGCGCGGCGCGCCTGCCCCCTGGCGTCCGCCAGGGCGCTGCGGGCGTCGGCGAGCTGCTCCTCGAGCGACTGCACCGTGGCTTCGGCCTCGTGCTCGGCCACTGTCGCCGCGTCGGCCGCCTCGCTGGCCTCGGCGGCGGCCCGCTCCGCGCCGGCGAGCTCGGCCTGGCGGCGGCGCTCCTGCTCGGCGCGTACCAGATCGGCCGCTGGTTCCGCGGGCCGGGCCGGGGCGGGTTTGGGCGGCGCCGCGGGCCCCCGTTGCGCCGCGGGCCCGCGCGACGGAGCGCGCGCGGTGCGGCCGCCACCGGACCCCTTCACCAGGGTCAAGGCCGGCGGCCCGGCCGGCACCGGCGGCCCGAAGCCCTCGAGGTGCGCCGCCCGGTCCAGCGTTCCCGCCGCGACCCGCTCGGCGACCTCGGGGTCGGCCAGGGCCGCGCCGAGCGTCGCCGCCACCTCGTCCCTGATCCCCGCGGGCGGGGCGGGCTGGCCGGACGCCCGGAACGCCCGGCGGGCGAGGGACTCGATCAGCTCGCGCCGGCGCCCGGAGAGCTCTCTTATGGCCGCGCCGTCGAAGGAGCCCTGGGCGGCGCGGAGCTCCTCGCCCAGGCTGGACAGCTCGGCCGCCGCGCCGGGGTCGGCCCGGGACAGCTGGTTGACGATCCAGGCCGACCGGGTCGGCTTGCGCAGCCCGGTGATCTGCTTGGCCGCCGGGGCCTGGCCGGCCGCGCGCGCCTTGGCGGCAAGCGCCTTGCGGCGCTCGATGAACTCGTCCGGGTCGGCCGCGTAGAGCTCGGCGGCGGCCTCCCGCACCAGGTCACGATCGCTCATGCGACCCATCCCTGGATTAAAGACCGGGTGGCCAGCTTCGCCGCCTGCTGGCCCTCCGACCTGAGCCACCGGTTGATCGCCGCCGCGGTTTCCTTGGGCGCTTCGAGCTGCGGGACGTGGCCGACCTCGGGCAGCTCAACAAGCGACCAGGAGGGATTCGCCTTCGCCGCGCCGCGGGCGGCCGAAACCGGCACCAGCCGGTCACGTTCCCCGTGCACCAGCAGCACCGGGCAGGCCACCGACTGGACCCCGCGGCGGTACGCCTGGCGCCAGAGATCGCCGGCCGTGACGACCACCGAGCGCATGGCCGAGATGAAGTCATCCCGCGCGCCGTCGAACGCGGCGCGCAGGCGCACCTGCTCCACGTGCTCGGCCACGAGATCGGGGTCGACCCGGGAGGGATCCGCGCAGCACACCGAGAGGACGGTGGCCACCGCCTCCTCGGCGGACATGCGGCGGTGGTCCATCACCAGCCTGCCCAGGCCGGGCGTTGCGTACAGCGCGAACATCGCGGTGACCCAGGGGTCCAGCCGGGCGGGGACGAACGGCAGCGCCGGGTCGAGCAGGATCAGGCCCGTGACGTTCTCGGGAGCGGCGGCCGCCTCGAGCAGCGAGATCATCCCGCCCATCGAATTTCCCATGAGGATCACCGGGCCGCTGGCGAAGGCCCCGAGAAACCTGTGCAGCAGTACCCGGTTCGCCGCCACGTCCGTGCCCCGCCCGAGTGACTGGGTGAGGCCGTGCCCGGCCAGGTCAGGGGCGACCAGCCGGCAGCGGCTGGTCAGCAGCGGCGCGACCGCCGACCAGTTAAGGGCCGAGCCGCCGAGCCCGTGCACGCAGACGATCAGTGGCCCGCGGGCCGGGCCGCCGAAATCGAGGTAGTGAACGGGACCGTCCAGGTCGATCCACCCAGAGCGCTTGGTCGGCGGCCGCTTCAAGGCCGCTCGCCATGCTCGAGGATCTCGGCTGCGCCGCGCACGACACACCGCAGCGGGTCGTCCACGACCACGGCGGGGATGTCGGCCACCGCCTCGATCTTGCTTGCCAAGCCCGGCATCAAGGCTCCTCCGCCGGCCAGCCTAATCTTTCCCCGCACCACGTCCTCAACGAGGTTCGGCGGGATGTCCGACAGCATGTCCTGCGCCGACTCGGCGATCGCGGCGACCGGCTGCTCCAGCGCCTCGGCGACCAGCCGCGAGGAGACGTACTCAACGCGCGGGGTCCGGCGCGCGGCGTCGATGCCCACGACCTCCATCCGCTCGGCCGCGCCCTCGCCGATCCCGAGCGTGCTCTTCAGGCCCCTGGCGGCGTTGCGGCCCAGCACCAGGCCCAATTCCGCCTTGACGCGGTGGATGATCGCATCGTCCATGGCGTTGCCGCCGAGGCGCAGCGACCGGACCCGGACCACGTGGCCCCCGGCCAGCACCGCGGCCTCGGTCGTGCCGCCGCCGATGTCCACCATGAACGCGCCCGTGCCGTCCCCGCGGCCGAAGCCGGCCCCCGCGGCCGCGGCGACCGGCTCGTCGACCAGCTGGACCGTGCAGCGCGGCCGCTGCGCCTCGACCGCCGCGGCCAGCGACCGGCGTTCCACCCAGGTGGCGCCGCTCGGCACGCAGACCACGGCGGAGCCCCGGAGCGGGCTGCGGCGCAGCCGGGCCCGGCGCAGGAACCCCCCGAGCATGGCCGTCGCGGCGTCCAGGTCCGCGACGACGCCGTCGCGGAGCGGGTGGACGACGTCGATGTCCTGCGGGTCCTTTCCGGCCAGGACGTCGGCGGCCTGGCCCACCTCGGCCACCTTGCCGGTGTTCCGGTCAATAGCGATCGCCGACGGCTCGGCGAGCACGATCCCGCGGCCGGAGATATAGACAAGCGTGTTGACCGTGCCCAGGTCAATCGCTATGCCGGGCCGCAGCCGCATGACACCAGTCCTCTACCTGAAATGCTTTCGCGCTTTCCAAGTATGGTCTCTACCCACGAACCCTTTTCCTCCTCCCGTTGATGCCCACGTCCTCTCAGCCAAGACACGCGGGCGAAAAGGGTTCGCACTTAGCCCGACCGTTCGAGCCGATAGGCGATATGGCGGCGCAGCGGGTGGCCGTCGGCGAGCTTGGGGTGATCGAAGAGCGCCGCCGGGGTCATGCCGATGCGGAGCATAACCGCCTGGGACGGGCGGTTCAGCACAGAGGTCATCGACCAGACGCGATCGAGGCCGACACCGCTGAACGCTACGTCAACCGCGGCGGTGGCGGCCTCGGTGGCGAAACCCTGGCGCCAGGCATGCCGGGCCAGCCGCCAGCCCACCTCCACCTCCCCGGCACCCGGGACGCCGTCCGGCATCGGGTTCAGCCCGGTGAACCCGATGAACTGGCCGGTAGCGGCCAGTTCCAGGGCCCAGAGGCCGAAACCCTGCTGCTCGAACAGGTCCTCGATGCGGTCGATGCTGGCGTTGCTGGCGGACCGGTCCATGGTGGCGGGGAAGTAGCGCATCACCTCGGGGTCGGCGTTCATCGCGGCGCAGGGGCCCCGGTCCGTGTCCCGCCACCTTCGCATTACCAGGCGAGGGGTCCGGATGCTGTCGAACTGGCGGGGCACCCATCCAGCGTAGCGTCCTGATCGCCGTGGCCGGGGCGCACGGCTCAGGCCCGGCTGGCCTGGGTGGTCGGGGGCCGGCCCGCCAGCCGGCCCAGGCCGCTGCCGGCGGCCTCCCGCTCGTAGACCTGGACGGCCTGCTCGACCGACAGCCCCTTGGTCTCGGGCAGGAACTTGTACACGAACCCGATGGCCACGACGCAGAGCACGGCGAAGCACACCATCACCCACCCGAGCCCGATGGAGGTATGCCAGACAGGGAACGCCTCGATCAGCGCGTAGTTCGCCAGCCAGTCCACGCACGCGCCGATCGCCGCCGACCGCCCCCGGACGGCGGTGGGGAACACCTCGCCCTGGATGAGCCAGCCGGTGCCGCCGACGCCGATCGCGAACGAGGTGATGAAGAACGCGAACCCGACCATGACGAGAACGACCTTGGGTATGCCGGCCAGGTACGCCACCCCGAGGGCCGCGACCAGGACGAACACGGTCATGCCCGCATAGCCCGCGATGGCCAGCGGCCGCCGGCCGAGCTTGTCGATCCACCGGAACGCGAAGTACGTGGCCACCACGTTGACCGCGCCAAGGATCGCGGTGGCCTCGACCCCGGCGACCGTGGCCGCGACCGCGTTGTGCCCGGACATGAAGTACGACGAGAGAATCGTCGGCCCGTAGTAGAACGGGACGTTGATCCCGGTGATCTGCTGGAAGACGAAGAACAGGCACACGATGATCAGCGCGCGCCGCACCCCGGCGGTCCACTGGGTCTTGCGCTGGCGTTCCCGTTCCTGCCCGGCGAGCTGGCCCGCGGCACGCCGCACCTCGTCGGTGGTGACGTCCATGCCCAGCCGGCCGAAAGCCTTGCGGGTGTCCTCATAGCGCCCGTGCAGCATCAGCCACCGCGGCGACTCGGGCATGTGGGAGCGCAGCGCCACGGCGATCAGCGCGGGAATCCCGCCAAGCCCGAGGATCAGCCGCCAGTCGGCGCCCCCTGCGCTGCCCGGCGCGGCCTTGAGGATGATCACGGCGACGACGTAGGCGACCAGGATCCCCACGGTGATCATCCACTGCTGGATGATGCTGAGCTGCCCGCGGCGGCTGCGCGGCGCGAACTCCGCGATGTAGGAGGTGGCGATCGCGGAGTCGGCGCCGATCGCCAGCCCGATCAGCGTCCGGGACCCGAGCAGCATGCCAGGGTCCACGGTGACCGCCGACAGGATCGCCCCGATGGCATAGATGGTGGCGTCGGCGATCAGCAGGATCTTCCGCCCGAAGTGGTCGGTCAGCGGCCCAGCCACCAGGGCGCCGACCGCGGCGCCCAGCGACGCCCCGGCGACCAGGTAGCCGGTCGCGAAGCTCGACAGGTGGTAAGGAATGAAGCCAAGCGCCGACCCGATGTTGGACGTGTCGTATCCGAACAGGAACCCCCCGATGCACGCCAGCACGGCGAGGTACCAGTAGAAGTTCGTCGGAATGCGCGAATCAAGATCCTCGAGCACGTTGCGCACGGGCGGTTCCGCGGGCTTCGTCTCCGACGTCATCTGCTGACCTCCTGCCGTTGTCCGGCGGGCTACCCGGACCACGGTCTGGCAAACGTCGCGGAAACTTTCCGGAGCCCCGGCACAGCGGGTGAGCAGCCGAAACAGTTGCTGCCCGACAGGTGCTGCCCCCGGCGGCGGCAGCGGGGCCGGGAAAGCCGGCGGATGCGCGGATGGCGGGCTAGCGCACCGGCTTGCGAGATATGTTACGAAGGTGTTACGACTGTGTTACGCGGACCGGGGAACGCCCGTGTTGAGGTGAACGCTATGACGGCCACAACGATGTGGACCAGATTTACCGGCAGGCTGGGGTTCGACCACAACCCGCTGCGCCGGCGCGCTGACCTCATCGAGGGATGGCTGCTGCCCGGCGCGATTGCCGCCTTCCTGGTCCTGGCCCCACTGGCCGCCACCGGCGTCGGCCTGTGGGTCCACTCCGGCAACGTCGCCGCGCAGCAGGCCGAGCGGTCATGGCACGAAGCCTCCGCGGTGGTTCTCGAGCCAGTGCCGGGCCCGCTCATGCCGGACAACGGTGCCAACTCATGGCTGACCTCGGCGCCGGCGCGGTGGACCTCCGGCGGGCGGACCCGGGTCGCCGACATCCCGGTCGCGGCAGGCACCAGCGAAGGCGCCGTGGTGCCGGTGTGGCTGAACCGCGCCGGCACGGTGCAGCTGCCGCCGCTGACGCCGGGCGGGGCGCGCAACCGCGTCGCGGTCGCGGTGCTGTTCACCCTTGCCGCCATGGTCATCCTGCTGACCGCGCTTGCCCTGGTCACCAGGTGGGTGCTGGACCGCAGGAGGCTCGCCGGCTGGGAAGCCGACTGGCTGGCGGTCGGCCCGCAGTGGAGCCGTCACGGATAAGCCAGGCGCTGGGATGACGGGCTATATGCCGCGGAGCATCCCGGCCGTCGTGCCCTCCGGCCGGATGCGCACCGCCGGCCAGCCCACGCTCGGCGTAGCCGGAGGGCTAACGCTCCGGCCCTGGCAGCCGTCGGACGCCAGCGTCCTGGTCGTGGCCTACGCCGATCCTGGAATCCAGCACTGGCACCGCCGCCGTGTGGCGTCGGAGGACGAGGCACGGAAGCTGATCGCGGGCTGGAACCGGGGCTGGCGGGCCGAGACGACGGCGAGCTGGGCCATCGTCGCCAACGGGCCCGGAACCGTCGTCGGCCGGGTCGCGATCCACGACGTGGATCTGCGCGGCGGGTACGGCCAGGTCGGCTACTGGGTGCTGCCGGCCGCCCGGGGCAACGGCGTCGCGGTCCGCGCGCTGCGGGAAGCGAGCCGCTGGGCCCTTGACGACCTGCGCCTGCACCGCCTGGAGCTTGGCCACTCGGTGCAGAACCCGGCGTCCTGCCGGGTTGCCGACAAGGCCGGGTTCTGCCTCGAAGGCACGCTGCGGGAGGCCTTGCTGCATCCCGACGGATGGCACGACATGCACCTGCACGCCAGGACCAGCGAGAAAGGCGATCCGCCGGCCGCGCGCCGTTTCCCATGAAACAGTCGGGCTCTGGACCTGGTCGTGCTCTGCCCTCTACGTTAGTCACGTAATGGTAAAGGCAGCGTAGGCGTCAGGTAATGCCTTGCCTGACAAGGCTGCCCGGGGGGTCAGGCCCTTGCTCGACATATCCCTCCTCGGCGGAGTGCGCATCGCCGTCGACGGCACGCTCGTGGCGCTGCGGTCGACGCGGGTCATCGCGCTGCTCGGCTTCCTGGCCACCCACCGGGACGCGCCGCAGCGCAGGGAACTCATCGCCGCGCTGTTCTGGCCGGACTCCCCCGAATCCCAGGCGCGCACCAACCTGCGGCGCGAACTGCATTCGATGCGAGCCGAACTTCCGCAGGCCAGCGGCTGGCTGACCGCGGAGAGCGGGACGCTGCTGTGGCACCTCGGCCCCGGCTGCCGCCTCGACGTGGCCGTCTTCGACGCCGCGGCCGGCGCCTACGCCGAGGCGATCGAGCTGGCCCACCGCCGGGTCGATCTCGAGCCCTTGGCGGAGACGGGGTACCGCAGCCTGCTGGAGCTGCAGGCCCTGGCGGGCGACCGGGCCGCCGCCCTGCAGACCTACCATCGGTGCGTCTCGGTCCTGGAGCGCGAGCTCGGGGTCGCGCCGGACCAGGCGACCACGGCCGCATACGAGCATCTGGCCGGCCGGGTACGGCCGCGGCGGGGGCCGCCCGCCCAGGGCCTGCCCGCTCAGGGCCTGCCCGCTCAGGGCCTGCCCGCCCGCGCCGCAGCAGCCGGCAGGCCGGCGCCGGCGCACGCCATGGCCCAGCCGCGCAGGGACCCGCCGGCCAGCCGCATCCGGCTGGTCGGCCGCGACGCCGGCTGGAACGGCGTGATCGTCGGGGGCGACCCCGACCCGGCCAACGCGGCCAGGCTCAAGGACTGGGCGGTGCGCTACTGGGAGGCTCTGCACCCGACCTCGGCGGGCGGCGCGTACGTGAACTTCATGATGGACGAGGGCACCGACCGGGTGCGCGCTTCCTACGGCCGCAACTACGACCGGCTCGCCAGGGTCAAGGCGGTCTACGACCCGCAGAACTTCTTCCGCGTCAACCAGAACGTCACGCCCGCCGGCTGAACGATCCGGCCAGCAGGCCCGCGGACCGCGCCCGACCCGCCGGGTGGCGTAACGTTCAAGGTCTCAAGCGGCCTCCGGCCCCGGCTCGTCAGGCTGGTCCGGCGGCGTTTCCGCGGGCAGCGTGGCGCGACGCTGAATCACTCTCAGGCTGTCGTGCAGCGCCTGCCACACCGTACTGAGGCTGGCCGTGACCGGGTGGTCACCGCGGATGGTGCCCGGCGGGCTTGCCTCGTCGCCGATCGCGCTCAGCGCGGCGCGCCCGGCCTCGATGATCACCGGGTCGCTGGCCTCGACCGTCAGCTTGTCGCCGGCCACGTGGATCACCATCTGGCGGCGCCCCGCCTCTTCCGGCTGCTCGTCGCTGGTCCCGGTGACGTCCGCGCCGCGCAGCGCCTCCTTGGCCTGGTCCAGGTCCACGCCGAGCGCCGCGAGAGCCCTGGCCGCCGCGCTGTCGGGGTCGGCCAGCGCGGCCAGCAGCAGGTGGTGGGAGCCGACGGGCTGCGGGCCTGCCAGGCGGGCGGCCTCGTTCAGGCTGGTGTCCGCGGCCGGCGTGGTGCGCAGCTCGGTCTGCAGGGGCGTGGGCTCGCCCTCCAGCGGGTCGTCGGTGCCCCGGCGCCGCAGCCACATCCGGCGGCCCCTGGCCGCCTCGGACTTGACCGTGGGCAGCAGGTCCAGCACCGCCGCGCGGATCGCCAGCGGGTCGGCGTGCTGCCGCAGGACCTGGGCGCCGACGCCCTCGCCCTCCCTGATCACGCCCAGCAGGATGTGCTCGGTGCCGATGTAGTTGTGGTGCAGCTGCAGGGCCTCGCGCAGCGCGAGCTCGAGGGTCTTCTTGGCCCGGGGGGTGAACGGGATGTGCCCGCTGAGCTTCCCCGACCCGGTGCCGACGATCCCCTCGACCTCCTTGCGCACCCCTTCGAGCGTGATGCCGAACTGCTGCAGGGCGCGCCCGCCGACGCCCTCGGGCTCGCCGAGGATCCCGAGCAGGATGTGCTCGGTGCCGATGTAGTTGTGCTGCAGCCGCCGGGCCTCTTCCTGGGCGAGCACGACGACGTGCCTTGCGCGGTTAGTGAATCTCTCGAACATGGGAACCAGCGTGCCCTCCGCTTTCGGACCCCGTCAATACCATGCTATTAATAAGGAGAACGAGCCGACCGCTAGGAGGCGCGATCGTGGAATGGGAGGACCGGCTCGACGACTGGGAACTCGAGCTGGAGCTGACCGCCCGGCTCGAGGACTCGGACTGGGTGACGCTGGAACGGGCCGCAGCGCAGACCGGCGCCTCCCGCGCGGCGCTGCGCAGCTGGTACCGGACCGGGCAGATCCCGTCCCGGCTGGTGGACGGGCCGCATGGGCCGCAGCGGCTGGTGCCGCTGGCCGTCGTTGCGGCGCGCGCCGAGGCGTCGCCGCGGCTGCGCCGCACCGCCGAGCGGCGGCTGGCCGACGAGGCGCAGATCGAGATCCTCCGGCACCGGGTCGACCAGCTCGAGCTCCGGCTGGCCGCCCTGGAGCGCGGGCGCGACGCGTGAGAGCCCGTCAGAGACTGGCGGGCACGGTGATCAGCACATCGTTCGCGGTCGCGGAGATTTGCGTGGCGCCCACGGCGACCAGCACGGGAGCCTTCGCCGTCACCATGGTGCCGTCGCCGACCTGGCCGACGAAGCTGACGCCCCACGCGTAGACCTGCCCGGTGGTGGACAGGGCGTAGGCCGTGGCCGAGCCGGTGGCCAGGCTCTGGTAGGTCACGCCGGGCGGCGCGGAGAACTGCACCGGCGACCGCTCGGCCCCGCTGAGCCCGTTGCCCAGCTGGTAGGTGTAGTCCGCGCCCCAGGACCACATCGACCCGTTCGAAAGGATCACCAGTGTCTGCCCGTTGCCCCAGATCGAACCGCCCAGGGCAACCTGGGTGACCGGAGCGGGAAGTTTCACCTGGACCGGGACGTCGGACGAGCGATGCAGCAGCCCGTCGCCGAGCTGCCCGTTGGCGTCGTATCCCCAGTCGAGGTAGTCGCCGTTGGACAGCAGGGCTCCCGAGTTGGCGAACGACGCGACGAGATGGGTGACGATCGCGCCGTGCAGGCCCGCGACCCGCACCGGCCGCGTGCTGTTGCTCATGCTGCCGTCGCCGAGCGAGCCCTCGAGGTTCTGCCCGCACGCGTACACCGTGCCGTCGGCGTCGTAGAGCGCGTGGTTGCTGGCGCCGGCCAGCGTGGTCACGTTGAAGAACGGCAGCCTGACCGGCTTGAGGTAGATCTTCCTGTTGCCCAGGCAGAGTTCGCCGCCGCCGTTCTTGCCCCAGCCCCACACGTGGCCGGTGGTGTCGACGGCCAGGCCCGTGTCGAACGGCATGACGTCGCTGGGTATCGACGCGATCTTCACCCCTCGCGGGAACAGCACGCGGACCGGCCTGGTGAACGAGTTGCCGGTGCGGCCGTCACCGAGTTCGCCCACCGAGCCGAGGCCCCAGGCGTACAGGGTCCCGTTCGTCAGCAGCGCGTACTGGGTCGAGTTCGAGGTTCCGATCTCCGCGACGGCACCGGGCAAGGTGACCAGGACGGGCGATGCTTCGGTGTCATAGTTCACGCCCTTGGCGGCGCCGAAGAACGTGCCCCAGTGCTCGACATTGCCCGTCGCCTGCGGCCCGGCCGCGGTTGTGGCCGGGGGCTGCACGTGGGCTTTCGGAGGATCCTGGCTTGCTGAGCAGGCCGCCACGATGGTCACCGCCGTGACCAGCGTGCACAGCAGAATGATGATGGTGGCCCTGGCTGCCGCCGACCGCGGCAATGGCATTTCCGGCCTCGTCGGAGTCACACAGGGACAATATTAGTAGACCAGGCCAGAAACTTATGGATCCCGCAATCGGGCCGCCAATTGCGGCCCTAGCCGGGGCAGGCGTCGGTGTCTGCGGCTGCCCTGGCGTCCGCGGTAAGCAGCCGGTCCATGATCCGCACGCTCGCCTGCAGCCCCGAGACCGGAACCCGCTCGTCCACCCCGTGGAACATCGCGTAGTAGTCGTAGCCCGGCGGCAGGACCAGCGGCGTGAACCCGTAGCACGCCATTCCCAGGCGGGCGAACTGCTTGGCGTCGGTGCCGCCGCTCATGCAGTAAGGGATGACGGCCGCCCCGGGATCCTCCGCGAGCAGGGCCGCGGTCATCGCGGTGACCAGCGGGCCGTCGAGCGGCGCGGTGACGGGCGGCTCGCGGTGGGCGTACTCCCAGGCCAGCTCGGGGCCGGTGAGTTCGTCGAGGGTGGCAGCGAACTCGTCCTCGCAGCCCGGCAGCACCCGGCCGTCCACGTACGCCACCGCGTCGCCGGGTATCACGTTCACCTTCTGGCCCGCCCGCAGCATCGTGGGGTTCGCGCTGTTGCGCACCGTCGCCCGCACCAGTGCCGCGGCCGGGCCGAGCAGGCTCAGCCGCCCGGCCACCTCGGCGGCGTCGAGCCCGCCCGCGGTCCCGAGCGCCTGCCCGATCGCGTCGATCGCGGCGCGCACCGCGGGGATCAGGCGGACCGGCCACCGGTGCTGCCCGATCCTGATGACGGCCTCGGCCAGCTTGATCACCGCGTTGTCCGGGTTCGGCTTGGAGCCGTGACCGGCGGTGCCGTGAGCGGTCAGCTTCAGCCAGGCGGTGCCGCGCTCGGCCGATGCCACCGGGTACAGCCGCAGCCCGGGCGCCGCGTGGAACGTGAACCCACCGGACTCGCCGATCGCCTCGGTGCACCCGGCGAACAGGCTCGCGTGCCGCTCGACCAGCCAGCGCGCGCCGTAAGCGGCCGTGTCTTCCTCGTCCGCGGTGAACGCCAGCACGAGGTCCCGCCGCGGCCGCAGCCCGGCGGCGGCCCAGTCCGCCGCGAGCGCGAGCAGCACCGCGACCGCGTTCTTCATGTCCACGGCGCCGCGGCCCCACAGCACGCCGTCGCGCACCTCGCCGCTGAACGGGTGCACCGACCAGGCCGCAGGGTCGGCGGGCACCACGTCGAGGTGGCCGTGCAGCAGCAGCGCTGGCGCGGCCGGGTCGGCGCCGGCGACCCTGGCGACCACGTTTGCCCGGCCGGGTGCCGACTCGAGCAGGGCCGGCTCCAGGCCGGCCTCGGCCAGCCGCGCCGCGACGTACTCGGCGGCACCGCGCTCGCTGCCGTCCCCGCCGCCCCGGTTGGTCGTGTCGATCCTGATCAGGTCCGCGGCCAGCCGGGCCACATCGGGACCGGGACCGGCTCCGGTGCCCGGCTGCCCCGGGTCCGCCGGCCCGGCGGCCGCATCCGCTCGACTCACCAGCGTTCCTCTCCGATTTATCTTGAACGTCACGCCGCGTGCGTGCCGATGGCCGCCGGTCCGGCCAGGCGCCCGGGCGATGAGGCTCTGCCGCGCCGCCCCCGGCCGGCCGTCACGGGTCACGAAACGGTACCGCGGCGGGAACGCCGTGCCGCTGAGCCCCTGGCCACGGTCAGCCGGAGGCGCGTTTGTACGGGTCGGGCGGGTACCAGCCGTGGTCGATGATCTGCTGCGACCACTCGCGCAGCGACGGCAGGATGTCATCGAGCGCCGGCCCGATAGCCGCCACAACCCCCGCCAGCTGGCCGTCGGTGGACTCCTCGAGGCTGGCCCGCAGCTCCGCGCCGCCGGGCGTCAGCGCGCCGTCGGCGACCAGGCCGCGCTCGCGCAGCCTCGCCGTGGCCTGGTTCATGGCGTCCGGCGGCCAGCCGCGCGTGCCGGTGTAGGACTGTGGCGCCCAGCCGGCCTGCAGCTCGGTGAGCAGGTTGGCTTCCAGCCCGGTCAGGCCGGCGGCGACGCACGCGGCGAGGTGGCTGTCGCCGCGCAGCTCCCGCAGCGTGGCGCAGGCGTGAAAGAGCTGGGCCAGCTCGCCCTTGGGCCACGGCAGCCCGGCCAGGCCGGCGAACAGCGGCCGCCCGGACGTGCCCCCCGCCGCTACGCCCCGGCGCAGTGCTCTGGTGACCCCTGCCGCCCGCTCCGGGTGGGCGAGCACCGCGCGCAGCGCGGTCACTGCCCCTTGCTCCCGTGCGGCGCGGATCTCGGCGAGCCCGCAGGCGCGGCGGGCCGCGTCGTAGAGCCGCCTGATCAGCCGCGGCTCGAACACGCCGAACGCCGCGGCAACGACGCCGCCGTCCGGCTCGCCCAGCACGCACGCCCGCGACCACACGTATCCCTGCAGGAAGTCGAGACCGAGCGCGGCGTAGGCGTCGTACGCGGGCTCGCTCCAGTAGCAGATCGTCGCGATGGGTTCGATCGCGTCCCGCAGCCGCCGGGCCGGCGACTCCTACCCCGAGGTGCCCGCCTCCGGGTCACCGGCGTCTCGCTGCTGGAAGAACGCCGCGCGGACTTCGGCATAGTCCATGCCGGGCATTATGCTCCGGTCTTGGTCCCGGCTCGGCTCCCGGCTGGCGCCGCCGTGTGGCAGTCTCGGTCACGTGAGGATGCGGCAGGGATGGGACTCCGAGGCGCTGAACTGGGCCCGGTTCGCCCGTACCCCGGGGCATGACCATTCGCACGAAGAGATCAACCTGCCCGCGCTGCTCGCCCTGCTGCCGCCGCCGGGCCGGCTGACGCTCGACCTGGGATGCGGGGAGGGACGGCTCGGCCGGATCCTGGAGTCCCTCGGCCACCGCGTGATCGGCATCGACGCCTCTGCCACCATGGTGCGCCTGGCGGCGACGCACGGAACGCCAGAGCCCGCCGTGCTGGCCGACGCTGCCGAGCTGCCTTTCCCCGACGGCTGCTTCGACCTCGTCGTGGCGTACATGACGCTGCATGACATGGACCGGATGCCGGAAGCGGTCGCGGAGGCCGCCCGGGTGCTTCAGCCCGGCGGCCGTCTTTGCATGGCGATCGTCCACCCGCTCAACTCTGCGGGGGACTTCCAGGACCGGGACGCCGCCGCGCCGTTCGTGATCTCCGGCTCCTACCTTGAACCCGCGCCGGTGACGATGACGATCGACCGCGGCGGCATCCCGATGACGTTCCACAGCCAGCACCGGCCGCTGGAGACCTACGCCCGGGCGCTGGAGGCCGCGGGGATGCAGATCCAGGCCGTCCGCGAGGTAGGCTCCAGCGACGAACTGGCCGCTCGTGACCCCGCGGCGGGCCGGTGGACGCGGATCCCGCTCTTCCTGCACCTGCTGGCCCTGCGGCCGCCGGCCGCGGCCTAGATCGCGGCCGCCTTGTCAGGGCCGGCGGGAACACTGCCCGCTGGCAGGACCGCTGGTGGTGTTGGGTTTGCCGGGGTCGTCCGGCGCCGGCTTGTTGCCCGAGCACGACAGCGGCCCGTCGATCGTGTTGCCCGCCACCATGGTGCCGCCGGTGTTGCCGGTGACCCGGGCCGGTCCGCCGATGATGTTCCCGGACACGGTCACCCGGCCGTCGTTGCCGGCGACGTGGGCCGGTCCGCTGATCGTCGCCCCTTCCAGCGTCACCCCGCGGGAGTCGCCGGTGAGGGTGACCAGGCCGGTGATGATGTCAGCCGTGCAGGGCGCGCCGTCGGCCCCGCCGCTGGCCCCGCCGAGCACGACCGGCCCGGTCGCGCCGGTCACCGCCGCCGGGCCGCTGATCATCGAGCCGCACATCGCCAGCCTGGCCGGCCTGTGGGCGTAGAACGGCCCCATCACCTTGGAGCCCTGGATGGCTACCGCCGCCCCGGCCTCTATCCGAAGCCCCCCGGAGATGATCGCCTGGTACAGGCAGGTCACCCCTGGACCAATGGTCACCGGCCGGTCGTGCGTGCCGGTGATCGTGGTCGTGCACCCGCCGGCGGCGACCGGGCTGCCCGCTGCGGCCTGGGCGGGCCAGGCAGCCAAGCCGAACGCCAGCACGGCCACCATGACCGTACCGGCGAGGGACGCGCGAGCCAGTGCGCCACGTTGTTTCCTCATGGCCTGATCCCCCTTGGCGCGCCGTAGCCGGGCGGATGCTCCACCGGAGTTTCTATTGCCTGACCCCGCTGCCTGCCATCCCGGTAATCAGCCATTTGCGGCCTGGGCTCACTATGCAGACGGCTATCCGGTCGGCGTGGCCTGGCCAGCAGGTCCCGGTGGGGGCCGGGAAGCCAGGCGAGTGAGCCCGGCTGCCTGCGGGTAGGTTTGGGCAGCATATGGGGGATCTTCAACCGGCCTCGGCCCGCGTCGCCTTCCCGGGCGGCCGCTCCCGGGAATGCACTCCCTGCGGATGAGAGGATCCCCACCATGACCCCCGAGTCCGCTCTGGCCGCCCGTAACCGCCGGCCAGGCAGCCATCAGCTACGCGAACACCGACCGCCGGCGCTTTGATGCACTCGCCTGGCAGTGCAATGCGAGTACTCGTTTCCAGCGCCAAGGGCGCGAACGGCAACGGCTACGGCACCGTCCTCGCCTTCGATCTCGCCGGTCACCCCCTGGGCACGTTCAGCGCGGACAGCCGCATCACCGACCCGCGGGGCCTGTGCGTCACACCGCGAGGCGATCTGCTCCATGCCAACAGCGGTGACAATCGCATCGTCGCCGTTGATCGGGCGGGCAGGATCGTCAGAGATACCGGCCCGATCGATGGGCTCGACCCCGGGGGCGGAGTCTTCGGGCCGGACGGGCGCTACTACGTGGGCTCCCGCCGTCTGCGCACGGTCATGGCCCTGCCGGCGAGCCTTGACGGGCCGGCGCTTCCGTTCCTGGCCCCGGACGTCGTCCCGTTCCCGCGCGGTTTCGCGTTTGCCGCCGATGGCCGCGGCTACCTTGCCTCGGGCATAGGCCCGACCGGTGACGGGGAGAACACGATCAAGGTCTTCGACGCCGGCGGGCAGGTGGTCGTCCCGCGTCTGGTCGACGATCCGCAGCTGAGCCCGCTGGATCTCACCCTGGCTCCCAACGGCAACGTCGTTGTGTCCAGTGAGTGGCCGTTTGGCGCCGAGGATGCCAGCACAAGCGTCCGGGAGTACGACGGCACCAGCGGCCGGCTGGTAAGGATCTTCAAACCTGACGGGCCGGTCCGCTTCCGCAATCCCCGGGGGCTGCGATTCGGCCCCGACGGCAACCTCTACTGCGTTGCGCGAGACGAAGTCGTCGGTTTCGACTTCGGGACAGGAAGCTACGCCGGGGCGATCGTCCGGCTCTCCAGCCTATTCGGGCAGGCAGTGGAGTTCTTCGGCTCAGTTGCCTGATCTCTCACGGATCACCCTGTAGGCCGCCAGGCCGGCTCCGGCGCGCTGTGATCCAGGCCGGCGAGCACGAGCGCGCCGGGCTGTTGTCCGGGCCTGGCGGGCTATCCTCCGGCGGCGTACGGCGCGAGGAAAGGTTCCAGGGCTTCCAGCATGCCCTCGGGTGCCTCATCAGCCACGTAGTGGCCGCAGCGCTCGAGCACCACGGGGGTCACGTCGTCCGCCACCAGCCGCATCGTGTCGGCGACCCGCTCGCCGAGCCCGTCGGCACCGCCGATGGCCAGCACGGGCAGCCGCAGGCGCCGCTCCTGGCGCCGGATGTTCTGCTCGACCGTCCGCTCGATGGCCCGGTAGAAGTCGAACGTGCCGCAGTGCAGGGCCTCAGGGTCGCGGGTGATCGCCTCGACGTAGTAGTCCACGGCATAGCCGGGGACCGCGGCCGGTGTCGACGCCTTGGTGGCGAACTGCCAGCCGAAGAAAACGTGCTCGCGGCCGCGCACGAGGGTCTCGTTGAGATCCGTGAGCCGGTTGAAGGCGAAGTGCCACAGCATGTCGTTGACCCGGGCGGGGCCCCAGGGCGGCGGGAACGGGGAGATCCCCGGGATGGTGGCTTCGGCGACCACCAGCCGGGCCAGGCGTTCTGGGTGGTCCGCGGCCAGCGCGTAGCCGATCGTCATGCCCAGGTCGTGGCCGGTCATCGCGAAGCGTGCGTGACCGAGCGCCTCCATCAGCTTGACCAGGTCTGCGGCCAGGTTGCCCGCGTCGTATCCCCCCGCTGTGCGGTCGGACAAGTTCACCCCGCGCGGGTCGGCCGCGACCACGGTGAAGCGGCGGGCAAGCGCGGGCATCATCTCGCGCCAGGCGAACCAGTTCTCCGGCCATCCGGGCACGAGGAGCAGCGGCGGCCCGTCGCCGCCCACGACGGCGTGCAGGCGTGCGCCGCCGATGTCAACGAGGTAACTGGTGAAGGTGTCGGTGAAGCCCGCCGGCAGCCGGGGTGCCCGGGTGACCGAACCTGGCGCGTCGGTCGGCAGCAGGCGTTGCGTCGCAGTGCTCATCTCTGTTCCCCCTTCGTCTCGCTTTCGTAGCCCCCGTCACCGCGGATCCGGATCGTCCCTCGCTCCGGGGACGCGCACCGGATGCGCCAGCTCATAGCCGCAGCCGTTGATCTCCAGGGCGTTTCCCCACGGGTCCTCGCAGTAACACATGGTGAACCTGGGATGAGGGCTGTAGATCCCCGTGCGCCGTTGGCCGCCGCTGACCGCCACGCGCTCGGCAAGGCCGACCACATCGGGGCAGGTCACCGCGATATGGAAAAGCCAGGACACCAGTACTCGAACCGGCGGTCCGGCTTGCACCAGCGGGGGTACTCGGGCGGGTTCGAGCCATTGATCATTCCTCTCTCGTCAGTCGGCGTCGGCCGCCAGCCGCGCATACGATGCTTACCCGGAGATCGTGCTCAGGGAAGCCAGCGCCGGTGGAGATCGATGACGTTGCCCGCTTGACCGAGGCGCTGGCTGGCGTGCGCCGTACTGCGTCATCAGGGCTGGCCGAGTGGCGGTACCACGGCCGGCTGGTCGTGCGCCAGCTTGACGACACGCATGTGGTGATCCGGGCCGATTTCGACGCTCGTGACGTGATGTTGCGCCAGTTTCCTGAAACCTTCAGCGTCCCGGCCCGGTTCATCAAGCACATGATGGTTGTCGCTGACCTCGCCAGAGCCGATGCTGGCGCGGTCGAGGACGCCATCGAAGCAGCATGGCAGCTCCAGCGGAGCGGATGAGGGGCGTGCTGGTGCCCGCCGTCCCGGTGCCACCGCGGTGTTGACGGCCTGACTTCCTGAGCATCCTTGCCGGGTCTTTGGCTGTGCTCTTTGGTGATGTTTGCTGCCTGGCTGTGCGCGCGGGGGCCAGGATCTTGGGCGTCCCCTTTGAACGT
>Ga0335075_10000747_pt1 | contig 55165 bp, 51 predicted proteins | sample Lox_Sample_24_FD_206723 | JGI IMG/M metagenome (GOLD analysis project Ga0335075, IMG submission 206723) | Soil microbial communities from Loxahatchee National Wildlife Refuge, Florida, United States - Lox_Sample_2.4 | ecosystem: Environmental > Terrestrial > Soil > Wetlands | place: USA... | reverse complement strand
CCTTGGTTTTTCCCACGGCGCAAGACCTGCTTTCTTGTGAAGTTAGTATTGTGCCAATTCCCGCGCGGCGGCGGCAACTTTTTCAACGCTGGGCAGAAAGAATTCTTCCAGCGGCGGCGAGTATGGGACGGGGGTATCGAGCGCGGTGACGCGCCCGATGGGTCCATCCAAATGCCCGAAAGCATCTTCGCATACGATGGCCGCGATTTCGCCTGCAATGCCGCCCGTGCGTGTATCTTCGTGCACGATCAGCAGCTTGCCGGTCTTTTTCACCGAGTCGACGATGGCTTCGCGATCGAGCGGCAGCAGCGTGCGCAGATCGATCATTTCGGCGTCGATTCCTTCCTTGGCCAGCAGCTGAGCAGCTTCGAGCGACGTGTGCGCGGCGGCGGCGTAACTGATGATCGTGAGGTCGCGGCCTTCGCGGCGAACCACGGCTTTGCCGATCGGAACCGTATATTCTTCGGTGGGCAACTCCTCTTTCACGCGTCGATAGAGGAACTTGTGCTCGAAGACGAGAACTGGATTGTTATCGCGAATCGCGGATTTGAGCAGTCCCTTCGCATCATACGCCGTTGACGGGTAGACGACCTTCAGCCCGGGCGTGTGGACGAAATACATCTCCGGATTCGCGGAATGGAACGGGCCGCCGTGAACGCCTCCGCCCGACGGTCCCCGAACCACCATCGGCACCGGCGCGCCCCAGCGATAATGCGATTTGGCGACGAAGTTCGTCACTTGGTTAAAGCAGCAGGCGATGAAGTCGATGAATTGCATTTCCACCACCGGCCGTAGCCCGAGGTAGCTCATCCCGCAGGCTGCGCCGACGATAGCCGTCTCACTGATCGGCGTATCGATCACGCGCTCGGGACCGAATTTTGCGAGCAGGCCTTCAGTAGCCTTGAAAGCGCCGCCGTAAACGCCGACGTCTTCGCCGAGAGCGACTACGGCGAGATCGCGGTCGAATTCCTCGAACAGCGCCTCGCGGATGGCTTCGAGCATCGTGACTTCAGGCATAATTTAACGTCTCCGCCGGCGGCGGCGATCGACGGGCTTCGCCGGTTGATTCTGTTGCTGCTCGCGCTCGAAGGAGCGATCTTTCGGGCCGCGTCCGAAAGGAACGCGCAATGGAGTCGCTTGCGTTATGTCTTGCACCGGAGGTTTTTCGGGCGAGACGGCTGTTGGCTGCGGCGTAGCCGGGCGCGTTGCGAGCGATTGTGCCTGCCCGTGTTGCACGGGCTTGTGCGCTGGCTTATGTTCCGGTTTGTGCTGCGGTTTTGCGGTGGGTTGCGTGTTGCCGAGTTGCGGGTGCGCGGTACGATGCGCTGGAGCCGCGGCTGCGCCAAAATCGTTTACCTTCCACTCAGCTTGGGCGCTTGCTGCGGGCGGCATCACTTCTATTTGTGAACGCTGCCAATCGGCTTCGATAGTGTGGCAGCCGTTGCAATAAACTCCCTGCGTGGCAATTTCCGGTGAAGGCAGCGGCGACTCTTCGGCGAATTTCTGATCCTCGTCCAGCTCGCGGTCGATGCGCGCATCAATTTCCGCTTTGACTTTCTCGTCCCACAGATTCTGTTCGGTCAGGTACTTTTCGAAGCGCGCGATCGGATCCCGCGCCTTCCAATATTCGAACATTTCCTTGGGCACGTATTCGGCGGGATCGTGCTGCGCGTGGCCCTTCATGCGCATGGTTTTCGCTTCGATGAGGATCGGACCACGGCCGGCGCGGCATTCATCGACCGCCCATTTCGCGGTGTCGTAGACGGCCAGCACGTCGTTGCCGTCCACGATGCGGTTCTTGATGCCGTAGGCGAGCGCTCGATCGGCGAGATTTTTCAGCGGCACTTGCCGCGACACGGGCGTGGAATACGCCCACTGATTGTTTTCCAGAACCAGCACCAAAGGCGCGCGCTGCGCGGCGGCGAGGTTCAGTCCTTCGTGGAACGCGCCGGTGGAGCTGCCGCCATCGCCAATCCACGTCATTGCCACGATCTTCTGCCCCAAGTATTTCCCGGCCATGCCGACGCCGGTCATCACGGGGATCAGATCTCCGAGCATGGAAATTGGAGAGACCACGTGCAAAGTTTTTAGATCGCCGAAGTGGCTGGTGCCGTCTTTGCCGTGCGTGGGCGATGTCACTTTGGCCATGTGCTGAGTGAAAATGTCGCGGGGCTTAAAACCCTTGACCAGCAGTGTGCCGATATTGCGGATCATCGGAGCAAGCCAGTCGCGTGGTTCCAGCGCATAGGCCGTGCCCACGGACACCGCTTCCTGGCCGAGACTGGAATACACGCCGCCAACGATTTTGTTCTGGCGGAACAGCCGCACCAGCCGCTCTTCGAGCTGGCGATTGAGCTGCATGAAATAGTACAGCTCTAGGCGCCGCTCGCGGCTCAGTTGGTTATCCATATGCTGCGCGTTTCCTTTTTCGAAAACTCATTCGTGCAAACTCGAACGCGGCCGGCTTCGCCGAGCCGAATTGCGATCATGTATGTGCCTTAATCGCCCGTTTGATCGCCCGTTTAATCGCCCGTTCAGACGGCGTGTTGATGCATCGCCTGCGCTGCGTGCAGCTGTTCGTCCAATTGCGCGCGATTCATCGGCAGAGGCTCTCGCGCGAAAACGGATGCAAACTGCGCCACCAGCTGTTCGCGAACCTCATCGATATTTACAGCCCGCCCGAGCTCGCGTTCCAGAGTCGTCGCGCGCTTACCGGCTAGGCCACACGGCACGATCAGGTCGAAGTAGCGCAGGTCCGTCGCCACGTTGTACGCGAAACCATGCGAAGTGACCCAACGGCTCAGGTGCACGCCGAGGGCGGCAAGTTTCGCTTCGCCGCCGGGAATATTGAGCCATACGCCGTGATTGGCTTCACTGCGATGCGCGGCGAGCCCGAAATCCGCCGTCGCGCGGATCATCGTCTCCTCGAGCTGTTCCACGTACCAGCGGATATCGCGCCGGTGCTGCGCCAAATCGAGAATCGGGTAACCGACGATTTGTCCCGGGCCGTGGTAGGTGATATCCCCGCCTCGATCCGTGTCATGGAATTCGACGTTCATTTCCGCCAGCAGGCGCTCGCCCGTGCGCAGATGTTCGCGCTTGCCATTGCGGCCAAGAGTGATCACGTGCGGATGCTCGCACAGCAGCAGCACGTCAGGAATCGTCCCAACTTTCCGCGCTTCGACGAGTTCCCGTTGCAACGCGCACGCCGGGCCATAGGCGATCAGCCCAACGTCCGCCACCCAGCAGATGTTTTCGGACTGTTGCATGCGAATCTTGAAAGCAATCGCCCCGACGTTCCGGGGCTAGAAGTTGATCGCGAGGCCGCGCACGGAATTAAATGCGTCGCCCATCGCTTCCCAAACCGTGGGGTGCGCGTGAATAGTGGCGGCCATGTCGTCCAGCGTGGCTTCCAGACCGAGCGCGGCAACCGCCTCGGCGATTATTTCCGTGGTCAGCGGGCCGATGGCGTGCACGCCGAGGATTTCACCGTATTTGGCCTCCGATACCACTTTTATGAAGCCTTCGTGCTGGCCCAGGATGCTGGCCTTGCTGTTGCCCAGGAACGGGAACTTCCCGGTTTTGACGTCGAGTCCGGCGTCACGCGCCTGCTTTTCCGTCATGCCGACGGAACCGATTTGAGGCTCGCAAAACGTGACGTTCGGGCAGCGCTTGCGATCGAACGGCTGCACTTCTTTGCCGGCCATGCGGCCCACGGCGATGATTCCTTCCATCGACGCAGCGTGAGCCAGCTGCGGCAGCCCGGCGACGACATCGCCAATGGCGTAAAGCCGAGGTTCGTCGGTTTCCATGTAGGCGTTGGTGTGGACGAAGCCGCGCTCGACTTTCGCTTTCGTTTTCTCGATGCCGGTGTTTTCGGTGAGCGGGCGGCGACCCACGGCGATCAGGACTTTTTCGGCACTAATGGATTGCGGCTTGCCGGCCTTATCCTTGTAGGCGACGGTTGCACCGTTGGCGTTTTTCTTCACCGATTCAACGGCGGCTTCCAGCTCCACGCGAACGCCGCGCTTTTTAAAAGATTTCAGCAACTCGGCGGAAATTTCGTCGTCTTCGAGCGGCACCATCTTGGCGACAGCTTCAAGCAGTGTCACATCCGTGCCGAAGGTCTTGAAAATCGACGCAAATTCCACGCCCACGGCGCCGCATCCCACCACCACCATCGTTTTCGGAATCGATCGCAGCGAGAGAATCTCGCGGTTGGTGAGGATCGCATCCCCGTCGATTTCCAAGCCGGGCAGGGAACGCGCCTCGGAGCCCGTCGCCAACATCGTGTATGTGGTTTCGAGTTCGGTGATTTTGCCGTCTTTTTCCACGGTGACACGGCCGGGGCCGGCGATGCGCCCCCAGCCTTGGATTGAATCGACCTTGTTTTTCTTGAAGAGCATGCCGATGCCGCCGGCGTGCTTTTTCACGATCTTGTCTTTGCGCGCCAGCATGGCGGGCCAATTCACTTTCACGTCTTTCACTTCGAAGCCGAATTCCTCGGCGCGCTGGAAATTATCGTAAATGTCGGCGTGATGCAGAAAAACTTTGGTGGGGATGCAGCCCACGTGCAGGCAGGTGCCGCCGAGGAACGGGTCCTTTTCCACCACGGCGGTTTTCAGTCCCCATTGACCGGCGCGAATGCCGGCCACGTATCCGCCCGGGCCGCTGCCGATAATCACCAAATCATATTTGGCCAAGCGCTCTCCCCTTTACGTTTTCTGGCTTTCCGCGAGCCGGTGAATGGCTTCAAGGGCGTGCAACAACGGTGGTCCTGCCAGCCGCGCAGCCAAAAGATTTTAGCAGTCACCGATAGCCGCCGCAACCGCGGCGGGCGGAAGCCAGTACTCGGCTCCGCTGATCAACGGTCACCCACTTAATTGTGCTGTCCCAACGGAATCTTCCATCAACGAAGAAGAAGTATCCAACTGGCGTCTCGAAAGAGTCCTCTCCGTACGTGACAATGTCTTCCCAAGCCGCTAGAAATACCTCGGGAGCTGTAACTGCACTCGGATAGATATTTCTCACGTCATCCTTTTTTACGGAAAAATAGCCGTCTTCACGCGAAAACTCGATCATCTGACTCTCGAGCTGCTGCTCGGACGTCTGGAGATCTTTCTTGTAGTAATCCGCGGTTTCCAGCCCGGAGGTTCCAAAGTTTGCAAAATACCAGGCCTGAGCATCAGGGATCTCGAAATTCGTAATCATGGCTTCAAGCTCGTCCGACCTTCCTTTCCTCGCCAAGTGGCGCATATCCTCCAATTGCGGCGCTATCGGGATACGGTCCGCGGATCTTGGTCCCAGGCGAGCGAGCACCCACCGAAAATGGATCAAGACCGATCCCACAAGCGGCTGGTGCCAATGCCGTGACTGCCCAAAAGACCACGGAAAATAGCGCTGAGTTACGACGACGCACGTGAAAATCCTTTCGGTCTTCCATCCAGCCCTTTGCAGAGAGTACACCGACTTTCTGCGTAGTTCCTGACGAGCTCAGATATCAAGCTACGCGACGAATTTGTAACCCACGCCGCGGACGGTCAACAGATGGCGGGGTTTGGCGGGATCGTTTTCCACGTAACGGCGCAGACGCACGATGAAGTTGTCGATGGCGCGCGTGTCGGTGTCTTCGCGCAAATCCCACACGTTTTCCAGAATCGCCTTGCGCGAGACCGCCCGGCCGGAATTTCGTATCAAATGACGCAGCAGCTTCGCTTCCATCAACGTGAGCTGAACGGTGTGGGCGCCGGAGTGAAGCTCGAGCGTATCGAAATCCAACGTTTTGCCGCCGAAGGAATAGACTTCGCCGGAAGTTGCCGTCGCCGTGGAACTGGCCGTTCTGGCCGCTGCGGGTGCTTTCGCCGCAGTTTCGGACTCCGATGGCCCTCTCGACTCGGGCGAACCGGCATGCCAGGCGCTGCGCCGCAAAAGCCCCTGCAAGCGCGCCAGGAAGATGGGCAGCTCGAATGGTTTCGGCAGGTAATCATCGGCGCCGGAAGCAAACCCTTCGAGGACATCTTCGGGACGGCCGCGAGCTGTCAGGATCAGAACCGGAACGTAGTTTTTCGCTTTGCGGAGAGCGGAGGCTACGGCAAAACCGTCGATACCGGGAAGCATCACGTCGAGCACCACGGCGTCGAATTTGTCGTTTTGTTTCAGCAGGCGGCGAACAGCCGATTCGCCGTCTCCGCAGATATCGGCGGAATGGCCCTCCGCCTCTAGATTGAACCGCAGTCCTTCGGCGAGATGCGCCTCGTCTTCCACCACCAGAATGCGGCTCACGGTGCGAGCCTCGGCAGTTCGAAGGTAACGGTGGTGCCCGGGACGCTGCCGCCGCTTTCTGCGAACACGCGGCCACCGTGCGCGCTGGCAATGGATTTGACGATGAAGAGCCCGAGGCCCGTTCCCTTGGCGTGAAAGAACGGGCGTCCGCGGACGCGATAAAAGCGCTTGAAAATGCGCTTCAGTTCGTGCGCGGGAATGCCGATACCGCGGTCGCGCACCCGAAGGGCAACGCGCTTTTCGTCGCGCAGCGGCTCGACCTGCACGGAAACGTCGATCTGCCCGCCGGAATACTTGATGGCGTTGTCGAGAATATTCGTGACGGCGGTGCGAAGCTCTTCGGGGTCGCCGTGAACCTTCACGGGATTGCCATCGCTCGCACCAGGCGCGCCATCGCCGTTCCGCGCGGGGCTGCTGCTCCAATACAGCGCGGTCGGCGGGAGATGGTGGCGGGTGCGCTCCAGCTCCATGCATTCGTTCACCAGGCCGCGAAAATCGAATTCGACAGGATGCCTCTTCGCGTGCGCCACGCGAACTTCCCCGGCTTTCAGCACTTGTTCGACCGTCGAGAGCAGACGGTCCGTATCTTCCAGCATAAGCCCGTAAAACTGGTTGCGCTGCGCGGGATCAAGTTCGCGGCGCTGCAGCGTTTCTAGATACAGACGGATCGAGGCGATGGGCGTCTTCAGCTCGTGCGTGACGGCGTTGATGAAGCTGTCGTGCTGCTCGTTGCGGCGAATTTCGCGCACCAGAAAAATCGTATTGAGAACCAAGCCGGTAATGATCAGCAGGAAAAAAATAATGCCGGAAAACAGCAACACAGCATCGCGCCAGTTGCGCAAGATCCAGCTGACGTTCAGGAAGACCGCCGCCGTGATCGACGCGACGCCCAGGACTAGGAAGATGATTGTCTTGCTGCGGCTGATAGCGCGCATGTCTCTATGTCCTTATTGTACCGCGGAGAAGCCGAAGGGGACGATGCGCGTGCAGGATGCTCGCCAAAAAGCAAAGGGCCACGCTGTATAGCGCAGCCCTAGTGCAAGTAGACGGAGGCAGACTTGCTAGACGGATGCGAAATCGGTGTTCGGTTGCGCGGGAGCGACAACTTCGGCCGGCGCCACCGCGGCCAAGCCTGTTGCGCCCTTTGCGGCCTGCTTCATCGAAGAAAGCTGGTACGTATAAACGTTCCACGCCAGCCCGAGTTTTTTGAGAAGCCAAATGCCGTACCAGTTGAAATCGACTTCATACCACGCCAGACCATGGCGAGCGGAAACTGGATGAGCATGATGATTGTTGTGCCAGCCTTCACCCCAGGCGAGCAAGCCGACCCACCAGCTGTTGGTGGAAAGGTCGCGCGTCTGGAACCGCCGGTAGCCCCAAGTATGAGTGGCTGAATTCACCAGCCACGTGGAGTGTAGGCCGAGAACGGTGCGGAAGAAAACTCCCCAGAGCACGTACTGCACGCCGCCGACGGCGAACAGAATCAGGCCCAGAATGATCTCGGGCACGTAATGGTATTTGGAGATCCAGACGTGAAACTTGTCCTTGGCTAGGTCGGGCACATAGCGCGTGAGCGTAGTCGCGTCGTGGTGCATCGACCTGCCCACCAAAATCCAGCCCATGTGCGCCCACCATTTGCCGTCGACCGGTGAATGCGGGTCGCCTTCGTGATCGGAGTGCTGGTGATGGATGCGATGGGTGGCCACCCAGAAAATCGGTCCGCCCTCGAGCGCCAGTGTGGCGCAGACGGTCAGAAAATATTCGACCCACTTGGGGGTCTTATAGCCACGGTGCGTGAGCAATCGGTGATAGCCCATCCCGATTCCAAGGCTGCCCGCTACCCAATTTAGAAATACCGCCAGCAGTACCATCTTCCACGAGAAAAAGAAGAGCGCCGCGATGGCTCCCACGTGGAACAGCAGCATAGCAGTCGCGGTCACCCAATTGATATCGTTGTCGCCTGCGGATTTCTTTGCGATGTCGTCGATCTGAAGTGCCATGGGTCCCTTTGTAGAGCGCGGAGTAAGCTAAGTACCGCCCTTTTTCCAACTTAAGGATAGCAGGGGCTTACCGACGGCTTTGTAATAGTTATGTAATAGCCATGCGATGCGTTGAAAGAGTTAAAGCTTAGGTTGCAAACAATTGCGCAGGCCTGCGGAGGTGAAACAAAAGTGAAGCGCGGCTGATGCGCCGCCAAGCTTCTGCGGGCGCAACTTTGACGCATGTGCGATGGATTTGCTGCGGCGCAATCGGACGCTAATTCCCGTTACCAGAATGGCGTTGCGCGCCGGGATGAGTTGCCGGGGCCAAGTGCCGTTGATGGAGGCGCGTGAAACAAACTTCCGAACGGTGGAGAGCCCAAACCAAGGCCTCCTCGGCCGACAGCACCGCCAGAAGCGCAATCGCGAGACCCAAGAATGCCACGCTGAATAGCGCGAACGCAGCCATCATATCGCGCACCGAATAAAACGCCAGAGCCGCCAGTGCGAAGCCCAGTACAACTGTGAAGGCGATGATGCGGTGAGTGTTTTCGGCTTTCATGCGGGGATTCTGAGCGCAACCCAATTTGATGTATGTGACCGAAATCACAATCCTGCGCGGAGCCAGCCGGCGGCGATACCACCAATGCTCCCGCTGCGCGGTTTGCGCCCCTTCGCCGGACGAAGCGGTGGCGGATTCCCTTACACTGATAGCCATGGATGTGACTCTACGATTGCGAACGCGTCCGTGGATATGGCCCGGGCTGCTGAGCCTGGACGCGCCAGTGGTTGCTGTGCTGTGGCTATTGCTGTTCAGCGAGTCGCTGCGTGTCCGCGTCCCTCGCACCGAAATGGCGGTGCTGGCGATGGCCGTCTGGCTCATCTACGTCGCCGATCGCATTTTGGACAGCTTTCGCGAAAGTGAACGCGAGCCGCTGGCACCGCGACACCGCTTTTACCGGGAGCACCGCGCCGCCTTCGTTGCGCCGTTTTGCGTAATTCTGCTGCTGGCCGCATGGATGGCTTGGACGAAGCTCGACGAGCGGACGCTGTGCAGCGGCGTGGCTTTGGCTGCGATCGTGGCTGCCTATTTTGGAGTGGTGCATTTGTCGGGTAGCCTCGCGCAGCATTGGTTTCCCAAGGAACTGGCGGTGGCCCTTTTGTTCTGCGCGGGCACGTGCTTGCCAGTTTTCGTTCGCGTGCGCAGTATCAGCATCCCGGACATCGCGACCCTCATCGGCTTCGTTCTGGTGGCCTGGATGAACACGGCGCTGATCGAGTACACGGAATGGATGGCGCTCCGTGACGGTGGCGCGGAGCAGCCCCCGGCGCTGACGATCATCGTGGCACAGTACATGATCCCAGTCGGTATCGCGATCGCGGCGGCCGGTTTGGCCGCCGTTGCGTTCGCGGCGTTCCGCGATCTTCGCCCGGTACTGCTGGCGGAAGCAGGCAGCGCGCTGGCTTTAGTAGGTCTCCGCGCCAGCTGGCAGCGCATTTCGACATATGTGCTTCGGATTTCAGCGGACGCCGTGCTGTGCACGCCTGCAATTCTTCTTGGAGCAATTGCGCTGCTGCGGCGCTGATCCGCGACCGCACAGGCTTGCCCTCGGCCTAATCGGCAGCGCTTGTCGCGGGCTGTTTCTTCGCCATTTCCTTCGCGAGGTAGATCATCTGGCCAACGTGATGGTAGGCGTGCGCGGTCATGCGTTGAATTACCGAGAATCGGTTACGATCCGCAGTGGTCGGATCGGAGTATGTCGCCACCCAGTCAGTCGCTGATTGTTTTCGAATCGTGGCAACTGCTATATCGATAGCGCGATCAAAAGCGTTCAGCACTTCTTCTTTCGATCGGTGAGACGCGTCTGTAAATTCCAGTGGGCGGTTGCGCACATACCCCGTACCCGCGATGCGCGTACCGATGTAGTGGTTCAAATTACCAGTGAGATGCAGCAGCAGGTGCCCGATGCTGTTGCCGTACGAATAGGGATTTTTCCAGAGATGCTCGGTGGAAAGTGGCGCAACCAGCTCGTGAACGTGGCCGCGCACCTCTTCGTAATACGAAGCCAGCGTTTCGGACGCGATGGACGCGAGATCTTCCATGTGGACCGCCTCCTTCGATGCGGACACGATACCAGCGCGAACTGCGGCAAAGTATACCAGCACGCCGCGCACGGAAGTTGCCGGCGCGGAGCACCGGCGCGATAATTTCTTGACGGCGCCAGAGTAGTGGAATGTCTAAGTGGAAGGTCTAGGGGTACTCGGCCATGAAATCATCAAGCATTTTGGCATTCGGATTACTGTTAGCGGCGATGCCCGCCTCGGCATATTCAACGGTCCCTGCCGGAACAGTGATACCGATTCGATTGAACACCTCACTCTCAACGACCAAGAGCAAAGCAGGCGAAGAAATCTCAGGAAGCGTGATGCAGAACGTCCCGCTCGGTAGCGGTGAAGCGATTCACAGGGGGAGCAAGGTCTTCGGCGAAGTGCTGAAGGTCATTCCAGGGACAAAATCCGCTGGTGGGACTATCGAACTGCGATGGAACGCCCTGAGGGTGGACAAAAAAACGGTGCCAATCGAAACCGATCTGCGCGCGCTCGCTTCGATGATGGCTGTGGAAGATGCGCATATTCCTGCCACCGGGCCCGACCGCGGTACGCCGCCGCAAGACTACACCACCACGCAAATCGGAGGTGAGACGGTCTACCGCGACGGAGGAAAAGTCGAATCGGGCGGCGAAGTGGTGGGAATGATTGAGGCCCACGGAATTCTTGCGCGCCTGAGCGAAAATCCCGCGGAAGGCTGCCGCGGAAAACTGGATGGAGAATCGGACCAACAGGCGCTGTGGGTTTTTTCGTCGGATGCCTGTGGCGCGTACGGGGGCGACGGTGTGAGAATCGCTCACGCAGGCAGAACCGATCCCCAGGGCGAAATCGTATTAACCACCAAAAGCGGGCAGTTGCAGGTGCGCTCCGGGAGTGGCATGTTGTTGCGCGTCGACGCTTTCTCGAATTAGAAGCGCGCCGCACTGCGCGAACGTGTTCATCTTGTTGACGCCCTCATTCTGCTAGTATCCAGCCATCGAACTGGCGCAATCCGCCGAGGAGGAATGCACATGGGTGTGAGCGTGAACGAAGCGATGATCACCACAGCTTTTGACCTTCCTAACTATCGCGTAGCGAAAAACTTGGGATTGGTGCGCGGCGTGACGGTGCGTTCGCGCAGCGTGCTTGGAACGTTGGGCGCGTCTCTTGAGACCCTGGTCGGCGGAAACATCACGCTGTTCGAGGACATGTGCGAGACGACGCGCGAGCAGGCTCTGCAGCTGATGATGGAGCACGCCGTCGAGCGCGGCGCGAACGCGGTGATCGGCGTCCGGTATGACGCCACGGAAGTCATGCAGGGCGTCACCGAAGTGATCGCCTACGGAACCGCCGTCCAGGTGGAACGCTCGGCATAAACGGCAAGTGTTCTCGCGCAGCGGTCGGTCCGGTAGTAGAATCCGCGCGCATCGCTTGAGGCTGTCGCGCCGGGAGATCCAAACATGAAAGCAACTCTTCGGGCCATTTTGCTCGTCGTGCTATTCGGCGCGGTCGCGATTGCCTTCGCAGCACACGCAAACGCCCCCAAAACTCAAATGGTGCAATTTTTTGCGCCGGACGGGACGGTCAGCGCGTTTCTGGCGGTACCCCCACTCGCGGAAAGCATCCCGCGCTTGTCGTAATTCACGAATGGTGGGGGCTAACCGATTGGGTGAAGGGCGAAACGGAAAAGTTCGCGCAGCAGGGATACGTCGCGCTGGCTGTGGACCTCTATCGCGGCAAGGTTACCGACGATCCCATGGAAGCTCACGAACTGATGCGCGGCCTGCCCGACGACCGGGCGGTGAGCGATTTGCAAGCAGCCTTCAATTACCTGGCTGCCAGGAAAGACGTGGAGCCCAATCGCATTGGTTCGGTTGGCTGGTGCATGGGCGGCGGATTTTCGCTGCAGCTTGCGATACACGAGCCGCGGCTGGCCGCGTGCGTCGTGAATTATGGCGCACTTCCAACCGACGACGCCGAACTTCGCCAGATTCACGCGCCCCTGCTTGGGAATTTTGGAGGGCTCGACCGCGGAATCACTCCCGATGACGTGCACGCTTTCCAACAGAAGATGAAGTCCCGCGATAAGAGCGTCAACGTGAAAATCTACGCGGATGCCGGACACGCCTTCGAAAATCCGACCAACGCCAAGGGCTATCGCGCTGCCGACGCGGCGGATTCCTGGACGCGCATGACGGTTTTTCTGCGTAAAACGCTGAAGTGAACTAGGATGAGTCGTGCACTGCGACGCGACGCGGAGACTTACGTATCAGCTGCTACTGAGGTTTAGGCGCTTCAGTAGTTCCAAAAGCCTCCCGCGGTCCGCGGCCCCCATGCCGGTGAACTCGACCCCGAAGCCGCGGTCTTTGGCCGAGAATCGCACGATGCCTTGCACTCGTATTTCTCCTTCCGGCAGCGCAAACAACATCTGAATCGCGGTTCCCACGGGCACCACATCGCGGTGGGAAACAAAGACTCCGCCGGCGCTCAGATCTTGGACGCGGGAGATGACGCGCGGACCGTCGACATTCCAAGCAACCCAGATTCCCTGGGCGACAGGAATGCGCGCATTCCGCCGGTTATCTTTGGAGAGTTTTGGCGCCATCAATAGTGCGCTCCGATCACGCGCGATGCCCAACCGCTTGCCGCAAACGGCTCAAGTATTTCACCGGCCGGTCGTTTGTCCGCGGCGGCGCCGATGAGTGACGATCAGCCGCCTCGGCGCCAGCACGCATTCAAGTGTTCTCATGGTTGCGTGGCCAAGATCGGTGACCCACATCACCATCTTGCACGCGAACGACCCTACGGAAGCTCCGGCAACCCCTTGCGCCAAAAGAATAGCGGATTAGTACACACTGGCGTTTGCAATTTCAAGCGCTATATCTCCTCCCTGAAGCGAGTGTTCCGATTGGTCACCTTTTCACCCCGCAGAATCAGGAGAAACCCTAGGCAATTTCCGTCATGCATTCTAAGTCCTCATGCAGTAGCAACCTACAAGGAATCCAGACTGGCCAGAGACATGCACTTACACGGCACCAGAAGGCCTAAGGCTTCGGGCCGGCCACACCGTGGGAACCGGTAAGTACGTTGCCAAGTTTGGAGAGTCTGGATGTTGATGCGCAGATCAGAAGATTCGCCGATCGGTGCGGCCCGAATGACGCGCGACCCGCGCCAGCATCGCGCCACAGGATTCACCGTTCTGGAGCTGCTCATCGTGATTGCGGTCGGAATTACTCTTACGGCCGTCGCGATCCCGATCATGAACACTGCCATGAACAATATGCATATGACCTCGATGGTGGACGCTATCTCCACAGCGGTTTCGAAAACCCGCTACCAGTCAATCATGACCAGTCAACCGTACACACTGGCGATCACTGCGCCGGCAAACACGTATGTGGTCACGAACGTATCGACGACCGCTTCCGTGTCCATCCCGCTGCCCAACAACTCCATCGCAATCAATAACGGTGCAGGAGCTACCTATACATTTACCTTCTGCCCGAACGGCACAGTCTGGGGGGCGGGAGGAGTTTGTCCCGGCGTGAACCAGCCGCCGGCTCTTTCGGTGTCATCGCAGGGAAGGCAAATCAATGTCAGCGTATCGAACGTGGGAAATGTCACAACGACAATGGTCCACTAAAGTGAAACCGGCATCGTCCGGTTTCACGCTGCTGGAGGTCATCGTTGCCATCGCGGTGCTCAGCATCGGCTTGATGGGTGTGGCGATGCTGATCGGCGCGACTCTTGCCAACGGAACGAAGGCGAAGTACATGAGCATGGCCAACGTCTTGGCCTCCGAAAAGTTGGATGACCTGAACAAACTCGCCTCAAACGACCCGAATATCGTGTGCACGTCCGTCTGCGGTGCCCTCAGTGGGTCGACCTGCGCTGCTGGAAGCATCTACTGTGACACCGTGACCGTGAACGAGGCGTCCGGCGCCGACTACGAGACGGAAACCGAAATGGCCGGCACTCCGCCCACAGCGACGACCACAACCATCGTCCATACCAGTGCAGGGTGCGTGGGGACCCCGGCAGTTTGCGGCGTGGCCACTCCGGCCGGGGGAGGCTCCACCTTCACGCGAAGTTGGCAGATCACCTACAGCCCGACGGTCACGTCCTCCGCGGGAGCGGTGACGGTCACGAATGCGCGGCGGATAACCGTCCTAGTGACGCTCAATAACCAGAGTGCCACCAATCCCGTCAGCTTCCAGATGAGCATGGTGCGGCCATGAAAACAAAAATGGGGAAGATCCCCGGAAGCGCGAAAACGGTGCGTATGTCGAGCGCGGCGCGAGGATTTAGTCTGATCGAATTGATGGTTGCGATGGCCGTGTTCGTGGTCGTCGCAGGCACCGCGTTCACGCTCTTCGGCAAGCACGAAGAGTATGCCGTTCGTCAGGAAGGTCTCTCAGGCGTGAACATCGGGCTGCGCAATGCCATTGCGCAGATGCAGATGGACCTGTCAGGCGCGGGCCAGAACTTGCTTGCCACAGCTCCCGGAGCGGCGCCGCCGTTCTCTCTCGGCGTGATTGTTCAGAACAATATGCCCGGTACAGCTGCCGCTTGCACTCCGGCCGCCAACACCTGGGCTTATCCCGTCCCGAGCGCTTGCTACGACGGGTTCATGATCCCCGGTTCAAAGGGCTGTGCTGTGCTGACACTCACCGCTGGCCTGGCTCTGAGCAGCAACACTTCGATGTCGACCACCGACAACAACGTTGGCGCGAACCTCACCAGCGATGCTGCTTGCTTCCGCACCGGCGACGAACTCCTGGTGTTGACGGAGACGAACACCGAGACCCAGCAAACGTGTAACAGCGGAGGCGAGCAGTCGATTTTTTGCATGAGCGTTGTGACTCTTACATCCAATGCGCAGGCTTTGCCCGCGGCCAGCCCTACATCGATCACTCTGTCCTACAACCCCCCGGCATCGAACGGCGGCCCCTCCGGATGCCCGGGCGCATCGTGCTCGGATAGCTTGGGAATTATTTACCAGGCATACGGGAACGGTGGAAACAACTTCGCGAACGCTCTTATGAGCAATACTTTTCCAGTGGGAACTTATGTGGTGGATCTCGGAGCAGGGGCTAGCGAAATATCGTACGCCGTGCAACCGAATCCATCCGATGCCACCGACGCGCAACTGGTTCGCTGCACTGCACCGCTCGCGTTGTGCACCGCGGCCACCGGCCAAATTTTAACCGACGAAGTAATCGGTTTTAAAGTGGGGGCTGCGCTTTGGGATAACGAGGATTCGGAAGACATCGCCTCATACTTTTACAATGCCTCAGTATACTGCAACGGTACGATTCCTGTTGCCGCGCCGACGAATTGCACTACCACACCGCCGCCGATGAACGACGCGAATGATTACACCCTGGTCAGATCCATCCGCATATCGATGATTGGGCGCACCAAGCCTCAGGCGGACCAGACGCTGACGAACTTCCATAACGGCTTCGACAACGGGCCCTATCTCGTGCAGCAAGCCTCCGTGGCCGTCGATATCCGAAGCATGAGTAACTCCGACTTTGGAAACTGAACGCGAACCTTTCGAGGTGAGCCAATGAAATCACGTCAAACTTCGACTATTCTGACAAAGCCCTCTCATTCCGGCCGCCGCCGGATGAAAAGAGCATCGCGGGGCGCCGCGTTGATTATCACGCTGCTCTTGCTGGCGCTGTTGAGCGCCGCCAGCCTGGCCATGGTACTGCTGGTTTCCTCCGACACGATGATTAACGGCTATTACCGCAATTACCGCGGTTCCTTCTACGCCGCCGATTCGGGCGCGAACTCGGTGGTCGAAGCGATTAAGAACGCGATTAACAACTCCGCGATCCCTACTACTAACCCGCCAATTACGGGCGTTCCAGCAGCCGTGCAAACCGCTTACACTCAATTCGAAGGCGGCTACTTTAACATCGGCGATCCGAACTCGTGGACTTCGAAATTTAAGCTCTTGGTCCCCGTGGGTACGTCGGTCGTGAGTTCGCCCACCTCCACCTACGCGGCAAACGATCCCAATGCCTGTGCGGTGATCACGCAGACCACCTGCAATGGCCACGCGAACGATAACGACTATCAATGGACGATCATTTATCCATTCTCGGTTACCGTGGCAGGCCAATCGTCCGGCGTGGAAAACGAGCAAATTACCGAAACAGGTAACATCATCTACGAAAGCGTAACGGGCAGCGTCGGTTCCGCTGGTCCGCCGAGCTTTTCGAAGTGGGGCGCGTTCATTACCAATTTTGCTAGCTGCCAAGGGCCGCTCGTCCCAGGAACCATGACCGGGCCCTTCTTCACCGACGGCCAGTGGAATTTCGGAAACTTCAGCAGTCCTGGCTACACATTTACTGATCCAGTCGGTCAAGCGAACGCAACAGTCAGCTGGTGGAATGGCAATTCCTGCACAAACTCCGCGACCGTACCCCATGGAATTAACGCGCCGAACTTCGAGGGCGGTCTCCAACTCAGCCAGACTCAAGTCGTTCCGCCCGCGGACAGTTATAACCAGGTGCAGGCTGTTTTGAACGGCGAGGGGTTGCCTCCGTGCACTTCCACCCCATGCGCTAGTGATCCGACTCCTAACCAAACGACTATGAGCTCGGAATTGAAAAACGTGAGCGGTACGGCCTATTCATCCTCTGCAAACGGCGTGTACATCCCGTACTACAGCGTTACCAGCGGAAGCACTACCCAGAACTTTCTCGGCACTACGGGTCCATCAGGTACGGGAGCCGCTGGCGGCTTCTTCGTCAATGGCGATGCCGGCGTGACGCTGAGCGCCACGACCGACAGCGGAGGCAACCCGACCCAGACCTACACGATCACTCAGAGCACTACGACAACCACAACCTCGCATGGCCACACGACAACGACGACAACCACTACTACCACCACGATTGTCGTGGATCCGTCGCTTGGCAGTGCCGGAACGACCACCGTCTCATCGGGTGGCACCACGCTCACTTTGACTGGAATCCCCCAACAGCTCGACCCGAACTCCGGTGCGCCAATTACGCAAACAGACCCGTCCGGGAACCCGGTTGACCCAACGCTCGTTTACGTCAACGGAAACATTACTTCACTCAGCGGAACGGTTCAGAACGACATGGGCATTACCGTAACAGCAGGATCGATTTCAGGAGGCACATCACCCAATATAAGCATCACCGGTGACCTTACTTACGCATCGCCCCCGGTCACTGTTCCCGCCGATACGCTGATCTCGAACTCCAATGCCGGGGTTCTGGGGGTGTACACCACGGGCGACATCGAACTCTACCCAGATTCACAAGGCAACCTTACAGTCGATGGCAGTCTCGCGGCCCTCAGCGGAAATACCGGCAGCAGCGCCACGAGCGGTTTCGACACGCCGGGCGGGAGCATTGGCACTTGGACGATTGTCGGCGGCAGAGCTGAAGACCAAGCCCACAGCGTCAGCATCAGCCAGGGAAACACGTATTATGACCGGCGCTTCGCGAACAACTTCGGTCCGCCGTGGTTCCCCACGGCAGTGCCGCAGGCTAGCACACCGTCCATCCCCTCATCTTCGCAGGTTAGCGTTGTCCGAACATCTTGGGCCGACACCAACCGCCCATAGGTGAGCGCCAGCTTCTCCTCAGCCGATGCCTATAGTTCGGGGTTGGCCGCGTGACACTCCTAGGCGGCTCCTGGACGGCCCCAGGAGCCGCATTTCTTTGCGGCCGCCTTTCACGAAAATCTCCACAAAGCTCTCGTTGCTGGCAATGCCACCCAATGTCCTCGCGACTCGGCGTGCGGTTCATGCGCATTACGGCCCCGGCAGCGCCCGAGGATTGAAGTTCGTATTGACTGCAGGGGGAGTGCAGGGTGAAGTCGCGCTGCTTGAGCAGGATGTCTCAAGCGCATCGCTGAAATCGCTTGGCTGCGCTAGGCCTACAAGCGGCTCAGCGTAGATCCAGTAATTGTGGCCAACCGGAAGGCGCTCAAAATCGTATGACCCATCGAATTACGGCATTGCCGAAGGATTGGTGGCGTTGCAACTCCAGCCGGAGAATCCGCCCGCAATTACCGCTCCCGAGTCGGCGTCCATGGCTACCACTTGCGCCCCATACATTCCCGAAACAGACGCCCCGGGATATGGCTGCGGAACCGCAGCGAGCGCGAACGGGTTCGCCGGAACCACTCGTCCACGAATTGCCCCGATATCAATGGCGTCGTTGGGGTCGGGATATAGCACACGGATGCCTGTCCGATCGTCGTCCGAAAGCGGCGCATCCGGCTGCTCCGCCGTGGGACGACTGCCCAGAAACGTCCCCGGCGGAGGCGCGTAAGGAAACATGATGGAGCGCCACACCGCCGAATGGTCGAAACCAAACCAGTGCCCCAATTCGTGAATGAGCAGAGATTCTAGATCGTACGTGCCCTGGCCCTGTGTAGTGGCCAGCGCTCCCGGAGTGGCGTACGTTGCCTGGCCGTCGTTGCGGAAAAGAGTGTCTGCATCTAGAATTTGCCCGGCGAACGCTGCGGGCGGTCCCGAACCGACCGACGCGCCCGGAGCATTTGCGGTGATCACGCGCGTGAACGCCAGCACGCCGGTGGTGAATGCCGTGCTCGTCTGGTTGAAGCAGATGGTGTTTAGGCCATCTATGTTCGTCCCGGCGTCGTTGGTGCAAGCGTTTGCGGTCGTCACGCGCGTGAGCGGGCCGATCACTCCCGGATAATTCGCGGCGTTAAAGGTGGTGCCCGTCACGCCGCTCCAGACCCCGAACGCCGCGGCAATCGTCTGCTCGATTTCGGTTAGCTGCGCACTGGAATTTTGGGCCGCAACCGTGAGAAGCGTAGCCGGTGCGAGTGGCAAGGAAGTGCTCCAGCGTCGGTTCAGCGGCTGCGACACGGAGAGATTCCAGCGATCGAGCGCCGGGCATCCACCTGCCGTCGGCGCAGTGGTGTCCACCGAATAGCCGCTGACTGAAGGAACGCCGAGAGTCGCGAAGAAGAACAGAAGCGCTGATGCTACCACTGCGGCGCGCCTCATGGCTGCTTCGCCGGCGCGGCTCCCAGCGCCGTTCGCACGCGCGCACGGAATTGATCGAGCGCCATGTTGCGAATCCCGGCGGGACGGAATTGCCGCGTGGCCGGATCAAACGTAGCAAACGAAGCCGTATCTTGCGTGACCAGCGCCTGGGTTCCCGAGGCGTCCTGACGAATGCGAAAAGTGCCCTGCTCCCAGCTCACAATCGAAAAGTCGCTCCGCGCCGTGGGCTGCAGAAATAGCACCACGTCTTCTCCTGGCGTAAATCGGGGCACGCCCGATACGTGAGACGTGATGTCTCCCATGCTCCCGCCCAGCAGCCGAACAGTGATTCGTGCCGGTGGCGAGCCGCGCCACGTTTCCTCCACGTCGAACGATGTGAACGTCCAGATTTCGCCCTCTTCGCGCGCCACCGAATTGCCGCCGCAACGCGCGCGGACAATCACCGGTGCCGCAACCGCCATCTTCGCGAGCGACATGCGTTCCAGTGTCGTCGCGCTGGCCGCCGTTGCCATCGCCACTGCCCACGCGAACGCCACGCAGACTGTCGTGCGCACGAATCGCAATTTAATTCTTTGCATGTTCATTTCACCTCCACCACTCCCGTAGCTACGGCGCGGTCGTTGTTCAGCGTCGTGATGAAAAGAGAGCGCACGCCGGGCAGCGTCGAGCTGGAAATTTGCAAGTCGAGTTCGATCATGTTTGAGAAAAGTCCGGTAACTGACGATGTGGTCACGCCGATATCGTCGCCTCCCGGCGCGCCACCCGGTCCGCTGAAGGCGTAGGTGAACGTGGGATCAAGCCCGGTGCCATGGACGCAGATGCTAACGACCGCTGTGCCCAATGCTGGTCGCGTTATCGTTAGCGGTGATCCTTGCACTCCGCAACTATTTCCGCCGGTCAAATAGCCCACAAAGTCCACGTTGATGGGCGACGACTCTGCGGCCGTGGTCGGCTCCGTCACGATGATGTCGTCTCCCGCCGATACCGGCTGGGACGAGGTGAGCGCGATCGTTTCAGCCGACTCATCGAACGGCGCTACCACAAACGGAACGGGATTCGAAAGGGTCCCCGGATTGCCCGGATTTTGCACTTGCACCGTGGACGTTCCGGCAGCCTGCACGTCTGCCGGATTCAGCGCCATGGTGCACATACTCGCCGAAGAGCAGGTGGTTGCACGAGGTGTGCCGTTGAGCAGAATCACGGATGCACCCGTGCCGCTCCCAGCCACGAAACCAACGCCATTCACTTCCAGCGGGAAACTTTCCACGGCTCCAGCCATCACGCTCGAGGGCAGCAGCGATTCAATTGTTGGCCCGCTGGCGATCACGACCGTGGCTGTGGCCGACTTCGTCGGGTCGGCCGCGCTCGTTGCGCTCACAGAGATTGTGTTGGGCGAAGGAGCCGTTGTGGGCGCCGTGTAGAGTCCAGTGGCGCTGATCGCGCCGCAAGCTGCTCCCGCGCAGCCCTGTCCTGCAACGCCGCTCTGCACGCTCCAGCTCACGCTGGTGTTCGAACTGTTTGCCACGGCCGCGGAGAACTGCCGCGTGCTCGGCGTGCTCGTTGATCGCGGCACGAAGGCATACGTGGGAGAAATCGCGACGCTCACCGGTCCTTGCGGCGCCAAGATCGTGACGCTTGCGCCGCCGCTCTTCGATTGATCAGCGTGGCTCGTTGCCGTTACTGTCACAGGGTTCAGACTTGGCGCGGTCGTTGGCGCCAAATAGTCGATGCCTCCTGAAACAGCTCCAATGGGGCTTACGCACTGATTCGTACCGGTCACGCAGACTTGCCCCACTGCCGTGTTCCCGTCCGGCACTCCGTTAACGGTCCACGTGACGCTCGTGTCGGCCGAGTTCGCCACATTTGCCGTGAAGGTTTGCCGCTGGCTCGGCGAAAGCGTTGCCGAACCCGGCGCCACACTCACCGTCACGCCGCTCGTGATAATCACCGTCGCCGCAGCGCTGGACGCTCCGCTTCCACTCACAGCGCTTGCAACCGCGTGGATCGTCACCGGATTTGTGACTGGCAAATCCACCGGTGCTGTATAGACGGCAGTCGTTGGCCCGCTTGCTGAGATGGTGCCAACGGCCGCGTTTCCCCCGGCGGTCCCGTTTACATCCCACGCAATCGCGGCGCCTGCCGCGAGGCAGAACGATGCGGTGAACGTTTGCGTTTCGTCCAGGTCAACATTCGCTGATTGCGGCGAAACAGAACTTGTATTGGTACATGTGATCGTTACTGTCGCGCTAGCGGATTTCGTGCTATCGGCCACGCTTGTGGCTGTTACGGTCACGCTCGCGGGCGTCGGCACTGTTGCCGGGGCGGTGTACAGCGCAGTCGAGGAACTGGTCGACACGATCGTCCCGTCTGCCGCATTTCCCGCCACGACTCGATTCACATCCCAGGTCACCTCCGCGCTTTCGCTGCCGTTGCCTGTGACGGTAACCGAAAATTCCTGCGCGCCGCCGGCCCCTACACTGGTGCTCACAGGCGCGATGCTCACCTGAATGTCTGGCGGAGGTTGCCGCAAACTTGGCGGCGTTCCGGCTGTGCCGCATCCTCCCTGCAGCATTGCGAACGCGCACCATGCGGCGCAAACCAACCATCGTATGGATCGCACAGTGCCGAACCGACTTGTCTTGTAGCTTTGCACCGCGTAGCACTCGTCTAGTGCCACGCACGCGCTGTGCCACTGCGGACCAGTTTCGTGAACGCACGAACATCCCCGCCGAGCGCGTCGCGCGTCTCGCGAAGTGCAGAGCTAAATGACTCTGTGACAATCGGCTAGCGGCGAGTCGAACGATGTATTCCGGGGCAGTCCTGAGCGCGCTCAATTGGTCGCGCCGGTCGCTGGGCTGATTGCACGGCGCGATCAGATGCCGTAACGGAACGAGCGGGTTTCAATTCGGGGCAATTGCATCGAGGCATCGCGGAAAGTCGGGCATGCTATTACTTTCGATTCAGAATCGCCCGCAGCGCCGCTTCAATCTCAGCGAATTGGAATGCATATCCCAACTCCGCCAGTCGCTTCGGAATCGCGCGTGTGCTGGCAAGCAACAACGGCTGCGCCATTTCTCCCAGCACAGCGCGCAGAGCGAATGCGGGCGCAGCAAAGATCGCCGGCCGATGCAGCACTCTCGCCACGATGCGCGTAAATTCCGCATTACGGACCGGATTGGGCGCAACCGCGTTTACCGCACCGGAGTAGCAATCCTCCGCGATTGCGGCCCGGGCGATGCGAACGGCGTCTTCCAGCGTGATCCACGGCATCCATTGCCTGCCGGTCCCGATGCGCCCGCCGGCGCCGAACCGGAATGGCAGCAGCATTTTGGGCAGCGCGCCGCCCTGCGCATCCAAGACGACCCCGAAACGCAGCAGCACGGTGCGAATTCCCGCTGCACGCGCGCGCATCGCTTCCCCTTCCCAATCCCGCGCTAGCAATGCCAGAAAATCAGTGCCCGCCTCGCTGCTTTCGATCAACACATCGTCGCCGCGATTCCCGTAATATCCGGTGGCGGATGCGCAAATCAGCACGCGCGGCTTCTGTCGCAGACGCGCGAGCGCATCCACTAAAAGCCGCGTCGAATCCACGCGACTGCTTCGCAGCAGAGCTTTCCGGGCTGGAGTCCACCTTCCGTCCGCGATGCTCGCCCCGCTCAAATGCACCACCGCGTCCGCACCTTCCATCGCCGCGATATCGATCATCGCGGATGATGGATCCCAGCGCACGTCTCCCTCCGACGCATGGCCCCCGGGGCGCACCAGCTTCGCAGTTGTGTGCCCCTCCGCTCGCACAGCACTACGGAGCGCCGCGCCCACTAATCCGGACGCACCTGATATCAGAATTTTCATTTTCTCGAATTCGGAGGGTCGCGCGTCCACGCGCCCGCGCATCCAAGCTAAGGCCGGAAAAGCTTCGCGTCAAGCGAGCGGATCCCCGCCATCGCAGCTCCCGCGCTCAGCACATGTTCCTTTCGGCATAGCGACGCCGCAAAACGTAAAAGCCCGCTCCTGAATACGTTACAATCAGCCGCGGAATTTCAGCGGCCGACAGGCGAATTATCGATGAATCCTTGGTGGCGGAAAAAATTGGCTCCGTTTTCCTTGGCCTTGCCGTGCCTGTTGCTCGGGGCCTGTCTACTCGCGCTTTCAGGCAGCGCGCAGGAGGCGCAATCGTCCTCTGCCGCAAATGCTGCCGCTGTGCAACCAGTGGAAATCGCCGGCTTCGCTTCTGCGCGCGCCGCCGCTGAAGAGCAGCTCGAACAACAATTCCTGGCCATCCCGAACGCCGCTCGCGCCGAAAGCAATCTCCGCCATTTGACCAGCGTGCCGCATCTTGCGGGCACCGAGGCAAGCCATCGCGTGGCCGAATGGCTGCGCGATCAATACCGCAGCTTCGGCTTCGACGCTGAAATTGCCAGCTACAACGTCTGGCTCCCGATGCCTCGCGAGATCAAGCTCGAGATGATCAAGCCCAAGCACGAAAAACTCGCGAATCCCGAGCCACCCGTTCCCGGCGATCCCACCAGCTACGACCGCCGCGCCACTCCTGGCTATAACACTTACTCACCCTCGGGCGATATCACCGCGCCTGTCATCTACGTCAACTACGGGATGTTGCACGACTATCGTCAGCTCGATCGCATGGGCGTCAGCGTCAAAGGACGCATCGTGCTGGCTCGGTACGGGCGTTGCTACCGCGGCATAAAAGCCAAGCTCGCCGAAGAACATCATGCCGCGGGGCTGATCCTGTACTCCGATCCCCAAGATGATGGTTATGCTGTCGGCGATACGTTCCCCAACGGGCCCTGGCGTCCCCTGGACGGAATTCAGCGTGGTTCGATCCTCTACACGCAGCTTTATCCGGGCGATCCGCTCACTCCTGGCACAGCTTCCGTGCCCGGTGCCAAACGCATTTCTCCCGCCGACGCCGCCAGCCTGCCTCGTATCCCGACCATGCCCATCAGTGCTGCGGACGCGTCCGTAATCCTCCGCTCCATGAGTGGCCATCACGTTCCGCGCGACTGGCAAGGCGCGCTTCCATTTACCTATCACGTTGGCGCCGGGCGCGTTCGCCTTCACATGACGCTGCTGATGAACTATCGCCAGCGCCCCATCTACGATGTGATCGCCAAGCTGCACGGCTCGCTCGACAATCAGTGGGTCATCCTCGGCAATCATCACGACGCGTGGGTCTACGGCGCAGCCGATCCGAATAGTGGCACCGCGTCATTGCTCGAGACGGCTCGCGCTCTCGGCGAACTCGTCCGCTCCGGCTGGACGCCGCGTCGCACCATCGTGATCTGCAACTGGGACGGCGAAGAGCCCGGCTTGCTCGGCTCGACGGAATGGGTTGAGCAGCACCGCGCCGAGCTGCAGTCCAAGGCCATCGCTTACATCAACACCGACGTGGGCGTCAGCGGTCCGAATTTTGCCGCCTCCGCCAGCCCGTCACTGAACGATCTGATTCGCGCCGCCACCCGCCAAGTGCCTGACCCCAACACGGGAGAAACCGTCTACGACGCGTGGAGTGAGCATTCCGACGGGGGCCGCGCGCAACTTTCGGGGTTAGGGCAGCAGAATCCCGACGAACGCTCTTCCGGCGATGCCGCCATTGGCGCGCTCGGCTCGGGCTCCGATTATTCTTCGTTCTTCGATTTCGCCGGAATCCCGTCGATCGATCTTGCTTTCAGCGGCGACTACGGTGTGTACCATTCGCTATATGACGACTTCTATTGGATGAAACATTTTGGAGATCCCACATTCGCCTATCACGTGACGCTCGCGCGCGTGCTTGGCGTCCTCGCGCTACGCCTGGACGAAGCCGGTGTTGTGCCCTTCGACTATTCCATCTATTCGTCGCAAGTTTCGCTCGCCGCGGACCGGCTCGCCAATCGCGTTTCGCAGGATTCGGATGAGTCCGCCGCGCTACAGCCTGTCTTGGACGCGGCCGCGAAATTCTCCGACGCTTCCTCACAAGAGTCGATGGCAGTTGGCGCTCTTGATGGCCAGCCGATCGAACCGGCCCTCGCGAATCGGCTCAGCCTTGAGCTTGCGGACGTCGAACAATCCTTCCTCGATCCCGATGGACTGATCGGCCGGCCGTGGTACAAGCACACGATTTTTGCCCCCGGCACTTACGCGGGATATTCCGCGGAAATTCTACCCGGCGTAACCGAAGCCATCGACAATCACGATCTCGCTCAGCTGCGCATCGAATCCGACGCCTTGGCGCAAGCTCTGCTGCGCGCATCCGCAAGCCTCGACCGCATCGCCCGCCTCGCGCAAAATTCGCAAGCTCCTCCGCCCCAGCCCTTCTCCGGCCGCGAATAATCCTACCCGGCCGATGTGCATATTCTTCGTAGCGCCGGCGGCTCACCGGCGTCTTTTGCAACGCGAAATTTCACCGCGGTGATGCGCATCAGCGTGGAGCGACGTGCGATGTCCATCCGGAGCTTTTGTTTAGCGCGTAAGTAGCAACGTTTCATTTCGAGGAACGAAGCGGCACACGCCGTGTGCGTCCGGGGGCCATTTGCCGGGAAGTAATCTGCTTTTATCCGGGCCGCTACATGCGAAACCGTCGCTGCCTGATCGAACTCGATTAAGCCTCTCGCTTTTTGAAACAAGCCTCTAAATCTCCTGCTTCTTCCACTTCCCTCGGCGAAACAGCACTAGACTCGCAACGGCAATAGCAGCCTCGGCAATTGCAATCGACCAGTACACTCCATTCGACCCCATTCGCTGGTGAATCGCCAGCCAGTACGCCAGCGGAATCTCAAATATCCAAAAGCCGAAAAAATTTATGACCGTCGGCGTGATGGTGTCGCCCGCCCCGTTGAACGCTTGCAAGAACACCAATTCGCACGCATACCCCACGTTCCCGTAGCTCACGATTCGCAGGCAGGCCGCCGCGCGCGAAACCACCGCTGGGTCATGCGTGAAAATTCTCACGATCGGGACGGAAAATAGAATGAAAATTACGCCAATGCCGCCGAGGAACAGCGTGTTGTATAGCGCCGTCCGCCAAACGGACTTTTCTGCGCGTTGCGGATGCTTCGCGCCCAGGTTTTGCCCCACCAGCGTTGCCGCCGCATTGCTCAGTCCCCACGACGGCAAAATCGCAAAAATTACCACGCGGATCGCGATCGTATATCCAGCTACGGCCGCCGCCCCGAAGATGCTCACGATGCGCACCAGCCCGATCCAGCTCGATTGCGCGATGGCAAATTGCACGATGCCTGTTGCCGAGACGCGCATGAGCCGCGCCAGCACGTCCCATTTCACGCGAATCTGCCGCCGCAGCACGCGAATGCGTTCCGTGCCGCGCATCAGACGGTAGAACTGATAGATCACGCCGATGCCGCGTCCGGAAAATGTCGCTAGCGCCGCGCCCGTGACGCCCAGCTTTGGAAATGGCCCCAGACCGAATATCAGGCAGGGGTCGAGCGCCAAGTTGATGATGTTCGAAAGCCACAGCAGCCGCATCGCGATGGCTGCGTCTCCCGCGCCGCGAAAAATTGCGTTGTTTAGGAACAGCATCATTACGACGCCACTCCCGCCCAGTGCGATGCGCGCGTAATTGCTTCCCAGCGAGACAATCGCTGGCGACGCGCCCATCAGCCGCAGCAAGTTGGGCGCGAAAATCGCGCACGGCACCCCAATCGCGGCGGACAGTATCAACCCAAGAAAAATCGCCTGCACTCCCGCCACGGCTGCGCCTTCCGGGTCGCCTTCGCCAATGCGCCGCGCCACCATCGCCGTCGCCGAAAGGCTCAGACCCATCGCGACCGCAAACACCAGCGTCAGCATCGACTCGGTCAATCCGACCGTCGCCACCGCGTCTTCGCCAATTCGCCCTACCCAGAACACGTCCACCACCGCGAACAGCGATTCCAGCGCCATTTCCAGCACCATCGGAATCGCCAGCAGCAAAATCGCCCGGTTCAGGCTCCCAATGGTGTAGTCCTGGTGAGATCCGCGCACCGCCTCGCGGATCGAGCTCCAAAGATTTGGCTGTGCTTCCGTTGTCACAGCTCGGTTCATCTACGCCAACGGCTTTCTGCGCCACATCTCCTGAAAACGCGCACGCACGCGCCTGTGACGCTCTCGATAATCTGAATAAAGTTTAAATGCTGAATAAAACGGGGTCCCCATCGCGCGATCTTAGCGCGTCAGGGCGTGACGCCGTCCGGCGTCTTGCTACGCGAGGTCTTTCGTGCGGATTATCATCGCCAACCGCCTGTCCGTTCCCGTCCGCATTGCCCGTCGGGAACCATTCCGATGGACAGAATTCTACCCGTGAATCCCACGCCGCGCAATGGCCCCATGTCCCCTCATGAGCCGTGCTCGTGTAGCGCCGCGCTTGAGCGCAGCAAGCGAGCGCCGCGTGGGCATCGAAAAACCTATTCGCTGGTCGCTCGCGGTCGGCGCGACTTGCTCTTTGCGGTCGCTGGCATTCGCTTTCGAATCGCTTCGCGGTTAGTTTCCAGAAACCGCAAAATCGTCGCCAGGTCGCGCTCGCTGAATCCACTCAGGATGCGCGCGGCGTCCTGCGCCACGCCGCGAAAAATGGGCCACACTTCCGCAGTCGCCCGTCTGCTCGGTCGAACCAGGATTTTCCGCCGATCCAATTTGTCCCGTTCCCGCCGCACGTAGCCAACCTTCTCCAAACGATCGAGCAGCGCCGTCACCGCTCCCGTAGTCAGTCCCGTTTCCGTTGCCAGCTGCCCGGGCGTCAGCGCTTCGCCGCGCGAAAGAATATCCAAAGAACGGAAATCGCTGCGGCTGATTCCCAGTCGCTCCGCCGCGGCTTCGTCCAGACGATCCATATCGCCGTCGACGGCCCGCAGCGCCGCCAAAATCGCGCGAACCGTCCGCTCTTTTCCTTTGCTTGACAAGTAAGAATCTCAATAATTAAGATAAATAGTGCCTGCCCGCATCACGAACGCGAATGCATCGCAATCCTCAGGAGGTTCTACCTATGCGATTCCCCGATTGGATTCTACTCGCGACTCTCGTCCTGGCCTGGTATCACGTCGGCATCGTCTGGCTGGTGCAGACGGTCGCCTGGCCCCTCTTCGCTCACGTTGGCCAAAACGAATTCGAAGACTATCATCTCGCCTGGTGGCAGGGCATCCGTTACGTCATTTTTATTCCCAGCGTCTTCATCTTTGCCGGAGCCATCCTGTTGCTTTTTTACACCCCCGTTGGCGTGCCCGCGTGGCTCTTATGGCTAGCGCTCGGCCTATACGCACTCACCTATTTACTCACCGCCGTCTGGTGGGGTCCGCAGCAAGCCAAGCTCAGCGATCCGCGCTCGGCACGATTTAACGTCATCATCAAGACGCATTGGCTGCGGACGGCGTTGATCTCGGCTTTTGGCCTGGCACTTTTCGCGGCTCTTGTCCTGCACATGCAAGCCTGAGCGTGCCTCGGAAATGGCGTGGAGGGTGCTTCTGGGTTCTTCGCGCCTCCGGCAAAAGGTAGGTTTTCGGTCGCAGGCCTTCACAGATTCTCACTCTGCCACGCCGCCTGAAAAGAAAAACGGCCGGCAGCTTGCGCCACCGGCCGTTCAGATGCGTCCCGTGGATTGGACTTATCTACCTGCGTCCTCCGTGCCCTCCTCCGTGAAACCCACCGCGCGCTCCGCCGCCATGGAAACCGCCGCTGCCGTGGGAGCCTGCGCTGCCGCGAAATCCAGCGTTACCATGGAATCCGCCCTGCGCTCCGCGAGCGCCGGCGTTGCCATGAAATCCGCCCTGCGGCCCGCGAACGTTCGCGTTTCCATGGAAGCTCTGGAAGCCTTGGCCCCCGTGAAACGCCGCTGCTCCGTGAAAGTTTCCGCCGCCCTGGAAGCTGTGGAATCCGGCATGGGAGTCGCCGTGGAAACCCTCGTGGCCGCCGAAATTCTGCCATCCGCCGCCATGGACGTCGTAATCGCGCCAGTGGTCGCCGTCATGGTAGTAGCGCCAGCCGTCATGATCGTGGAAATCGAGCCAAGCGCGGTCGTGGAACGCAAATACCGATCCGCCGTAAAATGCGGGACCGTAAAACCCGTGGAACCAGGGACCGGCGCCGATAAACACCCCGCCGTCAAACCATTCCGGGCCGTAGTAGCCGTATGGCGCGCACGCGTAAGGCGCGTACGGATAATAGCCGTACCCGCAAACCGGCGGCGCACCAACCACTACAGCCGCGGGCCCTACTCCGATCCCAACCGACACCGTCACGTGGGCGCTGGCGGTCCTTGCGGTCGCCCCCGCCACCGCTACAAAAAGTCCAATCAATGCCGCGTATTTTAAAGTTCGCATCGCCTTAGCCTCCTGCCGAACTTGCGTCGCTCGCCTCATACGCGGGGAGATATGGCAACGGCGTTGCCAAACCAGGGAATCTCAATATTCTTCATTTAAGTTATTATTAAACATAAACTTACGGATAACGGGACAAAAATTTTCCTTCTAGTACTACCGGCTGCCGGTGGCCAGCCTCCACCACCGTCTGCGCGATTTCAACCACCCCCGCAACGAGCTCCGCTCCTTAATTGCGGTCTGCCAAAATTGGCCTGCGAGCAGACAATCTCCCCAAACGCGGTTGCGAAACCGACGCCGGCGGCTCGCCTTTTATTGAACTTGTCCTTCGGGCCAGTAGAGATTTCCGGTCCGAATGCGATACGGTCGTTATGTGATGTCGATGTGCGAAAAACTCGTCGTCGCAAGGGGCTCCCATCGCAGCCGAGGCCGGACCCCGCAAATCACCGCTGCGGGATCTCCCGGCTTTCGCCGGATTTTGTTTGCCCTCAGCGCAGGCGAACGGAGCGCGCGTTTCTCCGTCCGTCCCAAACCGGCCCAAAGGGCGGAACAGTCAATCGGCCTGAACACCTCGTAAGTCATAGAAAAAAAAGCTCCGGCCACGTGACAGGGCGGAGCGTCGCGTCACACCCCAATTTCCGCCGGAAACTTGCCTTAACACTTGCCGACGCTTGAGCGCGGCATGCAGCACCGCCAATCCCCCTGAAATATCCACCAGCGAATTTCGAACAGTCCATCTGACCCTCACATCGCAATTGCGATGTTCGGGCGACGCCAGCTGCTTCTCGTTCCCCTCGCCGCGGGTTAGAATGGGGCCCATGCGTGTGCGCGTTCTCTTCTTCGGCCAGCTGAAGGACATCACTGGCGTTTCCCAAGAGGAAGCCGATCTTTCTGAAGGCGCTCGCGTGGAGGATCTTTTCGAGCGTTACGGCCAACGGTTTCCGAAGCTCGTGGAATTTCGCCCTTCGATTGCTGCCTCGGTGAATCAGGAATACACGCAGTGGCGCGCACCCCTATCCGCCGGCGACGAAGTGGCGTTTCTGCCTCCGGTGAGCGGTGGCCAGCAAGCCGGCGTAGAGCAGCCGGATATTTTCCGCATCGTCCGCGAGCAGATCCGGCCCGATCAAATTATCGAATCGCTGAAAGCACCCGAGGACGGTGCGCTGGTCACATTCGACGGTTTCGTCCGCAATAATTTCAAAGGTCGCCAGACGCTCTATCTCGAGTACGAAGCGTACGAGCCCATGGCCGCTGCGAAAATGCGCGAGATCGGCGCGGTCGTTCGCGAGAAGTTTCCCATCCACACGGTGGCGATTGTTCATCGCCTCGGGCGTCTTGAAATCGGCGAAACCAGCGTATTTATCGCTGTCAGCTCGCCGCACCGCGCCGCCGCTTTCGACGCCTGCCGCTACGCCATCGACAGTCTCAAGCGCACCGTGCCCATTTGGAAAAAGGAGTTTTTCGTGGGAGGCGCGGTATGGGCCGAAGGCGAGCAACCCTGCGGGCCTCACGCATCAACCAAGACTGAATCAGGCTCGTGATGAAAATCGTCCCGGCAGGCCTTGGCGCGCTCTCCGCGGGCGCGGTTCTCCTGGGCGCGATTTTTGCCATGCCCGCTTGCGCTCTCTCGCAGAATCCACCGGTCATTCGCGTCCAGACCGATCTGGTTAATATTTTCGCCAGCGTTCTAAACGCAAATGGCCAGCCCGTGATCGATCTCACGAAAAACGATTTCCAGATTTCGGAAAACGGCGTGCCGCAGAAAATCGTGCGCTTCGAAGCCCAAACGGGCCGCCCTCTCGATCTCGCCCTCATGCTCGACACCAGCGGCAGCGAGTACATGGACCTGAAGTTCGAGGCCGACGCCGCCCAGCGATTCATTGCCAAACTGGTTCGCCCCGGCGATTCGCTGAGCTTTTTCGAATTTGATGAAGACGTCACGCAGATCGGCGGTTTTACCGACAACGTCAAGGAACTCCAAGCCGATGTGCGCGGCATCCAGCCCGGCGCGGGCACCTCAATGTACGATGCCATCGTCCTTGGCGCCAAAGCGCTCGAACGCCTTCCGGAAGATCGCCGCCGCGCCATCGTACTGGTCACCGACGCGGGCGAAACCACCAGCGTTTCAAAATTTCCCGACGCCCGGCGCGCCGCGATTGCCTCTGGCGCACTCCTTTACTCGATCATCGTACGCGCGGTGAAAAATGAAAACGGCCGCAATACTGGCGGCGAGCACGCGCTCATCACCATCACAGACAGCACCGGAGGCGCGCTTTACTTTCTCGACGACGTGCGCCAGGTGCCGGAAATGTTTAGCCGCATCGACCGCGAGCTGCGCACTCAATATTTGATCGGCTACTATCCGTATCCGAGTCCCGCACCTGGCACCGACCGCCACGTGCTGCTAACCGTCAAGGGTGGATACACCGTACACTACAAGAGGGAATACTTCGCGGGCGCCGCGCAAGAGTGACCCGCGGGCTGCGCCTCCCTCTCATGAATCCATTTCTTCAAGCAGCCATCGAAATTGCCCAGGAAGCTGGCGCCATCCTGCGCGCCGATCACGAGCGTCCGAAAGAAATCGCATATAAGGGCGAGGTCGATCTGGTTACCGCGTCCGATCGCCGTTCGGAAGAGCTGGTCGTTTCGCGCCTCCGCCAGCGCTTTCCCGATCACGCCATCGTTGCGGAGGAGGGAAGCGGAAACGAGGCCGCTGGGGCGAAGTTTTGCTGGCACGTGGATCCTCTCGACGGCACCACCAACTTCGCTCACGGCTACCCGTGCTTCGCGGTTTCGTTGGGATTGCTCGAAGATGGCGAGCCAATAGTCGGAGCGATTTTAAATCCGGTGTACGACGAACTCTTCACCGCCGCGCGCGGTGAAGGCGCGTTTCTCAATAACAAGCCGATCCGCGTATCATCGGTCAAGACGCTGTCGCAAAGCCTGGTGGCAACAGGATTTCCCACGCATCATCGCAATAAAAGCGCCAACATCAACTACTACTGGGAATTTACGCTGCGCTCGCACGGCGTGCGCCGAGATGGCGCGGCGGCGCTCGATCTTTGCGCCGTGGCCTGCGGGCGCTTCGACGGTTTTTGGGAGTTTGGCTTGAAATCGTGGGACACGGCGGCGGGCACGATCTTGGTCCGCGAGGCGGGTGGCAAGGTCACGGATATGGAAGGCAAGCCGTATCAGCCCGGCGGGCGTGTGTGCATCTCGTCGAATGCAAAGATTCACAGTGAAATGCGCGATATCATCGCGCGCGTTTCCGAGCAGGTGGCGCAGGCTTAATGAATGTCAGCGAATTTGATTACGAGCTGCCTCCGGAGCGCATCGCGCAGCGGCCGCTTGCGGAACGCGACGCATCGCGCCTTCTGCTCCTCGATCGTGCCAGCGGCGCGTATGAGGATCGTCAATTCCGCGACTTGCCGGACATCCTGCGCGGCGACGAGCTCGTGGTCGTGAATAATGCCCGCGTTGTGCCGGCGCGCTTGTTCGGTCATCGCGCCGGAATTTACGCGCAGCCGCTCAGCCAGCATAATCCTGCGCGCTATGAATTTCTCCGCGCCCAGATCGAAGTCTTGCTGGTCCGCCAGATTTCCGCCGACACATGGGAAACGCTGGTGCGTCCCGGCAGGAAAATTCCCACCGGCGAGCGGATCGTTTTCGGCGATGGCGAACTCGAAGCTCAAGTGGAGGGGCGCGGCGAATTCGGCCTTCGTGTGTTGCGGTTCAAATCGAAAGTTGGATTTCACGAGGTTCTCGGCCGCCTCGGCCGCATCCCTTTGCCTCCGTACATCAAGCGCGCCGATGAGACTGTGGACCGCGAGCGATACCAGACCGTGTTTGCGCGGCAAGGTATGGCTGTCGCCGCTCCCACGGCTGGTTTACACTTCACGCCGCGGATTTTGGAACGGCTTCGCGCGCGGGGAATTGAAATCGCCGAGTTGACACTGGAAGTCGGGCTCGGAACATTCGAGCCCGTTCGATCCGAGAAACTGGAGCAGCACAAAATTCACGCCGAATCGTACGAAATTCCCGAGTGCACTGCGGCGGCGATCAAAAAAGCGCGCAGTGAAAATCGCTCAGTGCTCGCAGTGGGGACCACCGTCGTTCGCGCCCTCGAAGATTCAGCGGAGAAAAATGGCGGACTGCCGGCCGCCGGAAGATTCGAAGCAAGTATCTTTCTGTTTCCGGGCAAGGTGGTCCGCGTGGTGAATCAAATGCTTACCAACTTCCATCTGCCGAAATCAACTTTGCTGGCCATGGTCGCGGCGTTCGCTGGCAGAGAAAATGTTTTGCGCGCTTATCGCCACGCGGTTGAGTCTGATTACCGCTTTTACAGCTACGGCGACGCGATGTTGATCCGGTGACTCGATGCGCTATCTGATCATCAGCGATATTCACGCCAATCTGACGGCGCTCGAAACCGTGCTGACGGTCGCGAAAGGCAAATGGGACAAAGCGGTTTGCCTGGGTGATCTTGTCGGCTACGGCCCCGACCCGAATGAGGTGGTCGATCGTGTTCGTTCGCTCGAAGCCGAAACAATTCGCGGCAACCACGACAAAGCCATAGCAGGCATCGAAGACATCGATGACTTCAATCCCATCGCGCGGGCGGCCGTGCTTTGGACCCGCGAGCAGCTCCGGCCGGAAAATCGCGATTATCTTCAAAAACTTCCCAAGGGGCCAAAATCTATCGACGGATTCGCCATCGTGCATGGCTCGATTTATGACGAGGACGAGTACGTGTATTCTCCGGAACTAGCGGTCGATCCGCTAAAAGCCTCTCCCACGCCGGTTACCTTTTTCGGACATACGCATCTTCAAGGTGGCTTTACCTTGCGGGGCGAGGACTTGCAGACCTTGCACACTGCTCCCGGATTGGGCCGCGACGCCATTGAATTGAAGATCGAGTCCGGTACAAACTATCTGCTGAATCCCGGCTCCGTCGGCCAGCCCCGCGACGGCGACTCGCGCGCCGGATTTGCCATCGCCGACCCGCAGCGCCATACCGTTGAGTTTTGGCGCGTTCCTTACGATATTGCGCACGTTCAAGGGCGCATGTCGCAAGCCGGCCTTCCCGAGCCGCTGATTTTGCGCCTGGCATTTGGACGCTGAGGAAAAAAGAATGAGCGCGACGGGCGGTTTCGATCGAGAAGATAAGGGCCGATTTCCGGCGGCCTTTGCCGTCGGGCTCGTTATTGTTGCGCTCGTTGTGCTTGCGGTCGTCCTAGCCACGCATTCGACGCATCCTACTCAGCCGGGACACGAGCCGAAGCTGCCGTTCGACTCCGCTGAACAGGCCTACGCCCCAAATATTCATTTTCAAAACCTCGAGCTGTCCGAGTCGTCGAATCTGCTGAACCAGAAGTTCACCTATGTCGACGGAATCGTTGCCAACGACGGTTCGCGCGCGATCAAGGCTCTGGAAATCAAAGTCGAATTCCACGACCCGTTCAACCAAGTGATTCTGCGCGAAACACATCGCGTGATATCGGAATCGGATAAACCCCTTGCGGCAGGGCAGCAGAGGGCGTTTAATCTCACCTTTGATGGGGTTCCCGTTGAATGGAACCGGCAGAATCCGACGATCCAGGTAACCGGCCTGGTTTTGCAGTAGCAGCACTGTTCTTCTAAACGCAGGAGCAGTTGTCTATGAACGAATGGGCTGAGTTGGATCGCGCCTTGGAGGCCATGGCGGCTTCAGGGCATGCGGAGGTCCGCGAGGATGGCGAATGGCTCGCGGAACTCGCCGGGCTGCATTGCGAGCTGCGCAGCCAGGGCAAAAATTCGCTGGTTCATCTTTGGTCGGACGAACGCAGCGTGACGCGACGCGTGTTGCGCGTCCGCGAACAATCCGAAGATCGAATCGTCCTCGAAGTGCAGCGGTTCGGACGCGCCAAGTCCGGCCGAATCGAATTCCTCCGCACCGAATCGCCGCGTTCCGTGGCGCGAATCACCCGAGAGCGGTTTCGCGCGCGTTTCCATCGCATCCTTTCCGAACGCTTCCCCGACGCGCGCATCGGTCCGCTCACCGCGGCGCCCGATTTGCAGCGCTCCTTTTCAAGCCGGTATGCGCGCGGCCGCATGTACGAGGGTGCCTGCGCATATGCGGTGATGGCCGTTGCGCCCGGCGAGTCTTCCCCGGCGCTCGAATCGATGCTGGCGTTCGGAATTCTTTGGCTTGATTGGACGCGCAGCCGCGCGGAACGCCACGCAGTAGAAGGCTTGCGGCTCTTCGTCCCCGAGGGAAGCGCAAAGCTGCTGCGCGAACGCACAGCCGGGCTCTCCAACGCCGCTCGCACTGAAATTTTCGAGTACCGCGATTCCGATTGGCGCATGCAAAGAGTGGATATGGCGGACGCCGGGAATCTGGAAAGCTGGCTGGTGCCGCGAAGGGAATCGGAAGCGGCGCTGCGGTCGGCTCAGGAGGCCGGTCGACGCGTTTCCACTCTGGCGCGCGCGATGGGCGATCCCACCGGCGCGATCCGCCTGCGCGTGCTCGCGGGAGCCAGAGAAGTTGCCTTCTGCTTTCGCGGACTGGAATTTGCGCGCTGGTCGAAGGAAGGAATGAAATGTGGGATCGGTGACCCGCAGGAGTATCTAACTACCGCGAAAGAGCCTGCTCTCGAACGGCTGATTGCCAAGCTCGATCTGCACCGGGGCCCTTTGGCGAGCCAAACAAATCACCGACTTTATCGCGCCGTGCCGGAGCGTTGGCTGGAAACCATTGTCCTCGACGATTGCACGCGCCTGGATGCGCAGCTCGATCCCCAACATCTGTATTCGCAAGTCCCCGCACTGGCCGTCGGCGACCGCGGAATATTAGATCTGCTCGGCGTCACGCGACGTGGCCGCCTGGTGGTTATCGAACTCAAAGCGTCCGAAGATCTTCAATTGCCGTTGCAGGCGCTCGATTACTGGCTGCGCGTTCGACGCCATCAGCGCGAAGGCGATTTTGAGCGCTATGGTTATTTCCCTGGAATCGCCCTGGATCCGCGACCTCCCTTGGTTTGGCTCGCCGCGCCGGCGCTGCGATTCCATCCCGCAACAGACACGCTGCTGAGGTATCTCTCCCCGGAATTCTGCGCCACGCGCATCGGGCTCAACGAGAGTTGGCGGCGCGGGCTGAAGGTCATGTTCCGCCAATAAATTTCGGAATGCTTCTTCCTTCGCCCGCGCCGGATTGGGGGAGGGGAAACGCGCAGAAAATAAAGAAGGGAAGCTGACCAGCTTGTCGCTGGCCCGCTTCCCGGGGTGTGTCCTAGAAGTGTTTGCTAATTTAGACGCACGCGTTCTGAAAAGGTTGCAAACTGCGAATCAATAAAATAGATATTTCCGCCATTTTTCGTCGCGGTGCCCCATCAAGCGCATCAACTGGCGCGACGTATGAAGTGTGAATGGGCGCGGCCTGCGCTGCAGTTGAAAACCTGCTTCTTCCGGGGTGCGATCGCCCTTGCTGTTGTTACACGCGTAGCAGCACGCCACCAGATTTTCCCAAGTCGAATGCCCGCCTCGCGAACGCGGCATCACGTGATCCAGCGTCAACTCCGAAGCCGGGAACAACTGTCCACAAAATTGGCACGTGTTGCGGTCGCGCAGCAGAATGTTTTTTCTGGAAAGCGCGCGGCTCTGTTGCGGGATGTGACGGTAGCTCAGCAGCCGGATCACCGAGGGTACGGCAACCGATTTAGACGTGGAGTGCACCTCGCCGTGATTCGTCTCTTCGGCCTGCGCCACTCCCTTGAGCATCAGCACTAGCGCGCGACGCACCGCAGTCACATTGATCGGTTCGAATGTTGCGTTTAACACCAGGACCGGCGCCTGCATCACGGAACGGCGACTACTGCCAGGGGGATCAGCGGATTTTTGCGCAGCCGCATCGGACGCGGCTCCAGCGATCGGGATATGGGGCCGAGGACGCAAACCAGTTTTATGCCGGTTGTCCATTACGCCGCCTTCACGCCTCGATACAACTCCTTAAGAGTTATAGATGCGCCGCCGGGCCCGTTTGGTTGCCGAATTGCTGTGGACCGTCGAGGCTGGCACAGCCGTTGCTTGCCCGAACCGGACTCGCCCGACCGTCACGCCGACAACTGCCGCCGCTGCGGCTTTTTTCAGAGCCCGCGAACACGCATCGAGCGTCGCGCCAGTCGTCAATACATCGTCTACCAGCAACACGCGTAGATTGTCAATCTTCTTCCCCGGACGGGTCGCGTAGGCGCCACGCACGGATTTCCAATGTTCTGTCCGAGAGAGCACGAGTTGCGACGGCCGGGGCTTGATTCGGACCAGAAGGCTTGAATCGAGCGGAAGATGCATCCGCTTCGCGACGGCCCTGGCGATCAGCTCCGCCTGGTTGTACCCGCGCTCGCGATGGCGGTCGCGATGCAGCGGAACCGGTACGACTACGTCAACGCGCTGCTCAGCCCCCTCCCGGAGAACCATTTCCGCCAGTCGATCGCCGAACCAATTCGCGAGAGAAATCACTTGCTCGTACTTCAACAGGAGGACTATTTCCGAAAGAGCACGATCGTAAATCGCAAAGCTGCGCGCCTGATCGAACGCATAGAAGTCGGCTCGGCACAGCCGGCAAAGCGCCTCGTGCAGCGGCGCATTCACTGGTCGCGCCGCCGGCACATCCCCGCCGGGCGAAGTGGCCATCGGCCGGCCGCAGCAGGAGCATACGGGATCAACGATCCTCTCAAACTCGTCGAGACACGCAGCGCACACCGGGATTCGGCTGACGGTGGTTAGCGCCTGTCCGCAGACGCGGCACGGCGCAGCGAACAGCACCGAGGCGAGCGCGTCGATGGCGCTTTTGAGGATCACGAATCTGCCGGCCGAAGCCGAGGCCAGTCGAAACGCTACTGCAATTTCAATCGCGCCGAAAGGCGGCGAAATACCATGAAGACGATGCGTACTTTTACGTGCGCGCAAACTTTATATCGCCGCGTTCGGGCACACTACTCCACCCAGCCGCACCAGTACGTTGCCCAGACGGCAATCATCAGCCTCAATATCGAGGCTGCCTGTGCACATTGCGCCCGAAAGGCCGTTTGAACATCGCCTTCCGGGCGCATCCAGCTCTATGAAAGGGATTACTTCCCGCGGGAGGAATTACAGCTGACCGCGCTCCTGCTTTTCCTGGCAGACGATGCAGTAGCGGGTCCAAGGCACGGCTTCCAGGCGCTTCTGCTGAAGCTCCTGCTCGCAAGAGATGCACTGGCCAAACGACTCGTCCTTGATCCTCTTGAGCGCGTCGTCCACAAGCTGAAGCAGTGCACGATCGTTGTGCGTCTGGCCGAAGAGGAATTCTTTGGTATACGAATTCGCGGCCTTGTCGGCTAGATCCACGGTGGGATCTTCGTCCGCTTCGCGACCCTCCTGCTCGGTGCGAGTGATGGCGCGGATCAGTTCTTCGCGCCGGGTTTGTAATCTCTTTTTGTAGTAATCGAGACGCTTCTTATCCATAAGTTGATGTCCTAGGTGAGGATAAAATCCCCACTCAAATCGGATGATTCTAGCGACCGTTGGCGGTCTTGTCAAATCAGTACCGCAGCAGTTCGTGGTGTCGCCAATGCTACGGCCCTCCGCCGCGTTCGGCACCGGACACTAGATGCCTTCTCGTCGCAAAAGGATTCCAACGCCGCGCTTTATTGCTGTGATTCGGCGTCAGCGGGGAATTCGCGAGCAGGGAAAAGGAAATGGAACACCAGCGCAGAGATGCCCAACACTCCGAAAACGATCAGGCTGCCTTCCGGGCCCACCGTTCCGCCCGTCAACCACGTGGGACCGTGAAACTCCGAATTCATCAGATGCCCGGTGGCCGGCACGCCGCTATCGCGAACGGAATACAAGAATGTCTCACCCCAGTCCCACATCGTGTGCAGGCCGATCGCGAACCAGATGCTGCCGGTGCGTCGAAGAGTGAAGGCGGCTAGCAGGCCAAAGAAGCCAGCCATGATGGCGCCGTATTTTGCTTCGCCGGGATTGCCCAAGTGAATGGTTCCGAACCCGACCGCCAAAATCGCCGCCGCCGGCCAAAATCCGGTGATCAATTGCAGCGTGGACTGCAGATACCCGCGAAACGCGAACTCCTCGAACAATGCCACCACGATGAAACCAGCAAGGTAAAGCAACGCATAGCGCGTGGCCGCCGGAACGTTCAATGCCAGTCCGTGTACCGAGAATCCATGCAGGCCAGCGATCACGCCCAGCAGCACGCTGATCATCGCGAACCCATACAGCGCTCCCTGCCAGAAGCGCTTGCCAAACGCTTCGCGCCAAGGCAGGCCGTATGCGCCGAACGAGCGGTGTTCGATCTTCGTCATCACCAGCGCGGTCAGCAGGGCAGCAGAGGCGGTAACGCCGTCAGTGAAGAGCAGCGTCGCCGGCGTTAGCACCACCGTAGCGGTCAGATGTGCGATGAGCACGCGAACATCGGGAATCCAGATCAGCAATATGGGCAGTAAGCCCGTAAGAACGAACCAGAGCGAGATGGCGATCACCAGGCGCCACCCGACGCGGAGCCCTTCGGATCCCAAAAAGACGCGGGTCATCGGGTGTTCTCGCGGCGGGAGGTCCGGTCCAGTCGTTGGGCGCTGGCTCGACTCGCTGGGAATTAGCTCTGCGTTCATGGAGGGGCAGATTTCGTCATCATAGACCGTCGTGCGGGCCGAAGGTATCCAGATTCGATCCAACGGACTCACGGGCTGAAGCGCATGACGCGGTCCTTCGGCAAATATAAACGAAGAAGACCATCGCGAAGCACAAGAATATGCGGCATTAGCCGTCGCAGGGCGGCGAACTCAGAACGACTGGGGTCATCCAAATACACGCTGCAGAAATGCATGGAATTCGCCTGCTGGCGAGGGTAGATTGTTAGTTCGCAAATGCCCAAAACATACGAAGAAAGCAAGCGTGAGTGGCGCAAGGCCTTCTGGCTGATCATCAGCACGATTTTTGGAATGCTGATCGCCTGCGTCATCGGCTTGATTCTGTTCCACGGCCTGCCGGGACACTGAACGTTCGATAGACCGTCCGCAAATCTCAGGAACTCGCCTCGCGTACACACGCCAAGAAATAGTGCGCCCAAGGGACCCGGCGCGGCTGCGCGTTGATGTCACTCAATTTACACCATGTTGCAACACAACAGTCACAATTGGCTGTTAACTGTATAAGCCTCGGGCAGGGCAATGTCCGCGGTACGTCAAACCAACGCTAGTAGTTCTTGGAGGCTATCTTGTCAATTGTGCGCAGTACCGTATCCGCTCTCTCGCGCCGATCCCTGTTGAAGGCCGGAGCCTTGGCTCTCGCCCTGGCCGTGGGCGCTACTGTCGGCGTCATCAGCAGTCAGGCCGAGGTGAATATCCTCGAGACCGGGTCGAGCCTTGTCTATCCACTGTTTAATCTGTGGGTTCCCGTATACCAGAAGATCGATCCGAGTGTAAGAATCACCACCCAGTCGACGGGCAGCGGTACCGGCATTTCGCAGGCGGTCGAGGGCATCGCTCAGATCGGCGCCTCCGACGCGTACATGAGTGACGCACTCATGAGGCAGCACACTGACATGCTCAACATTCCGCTGTGCATTTCGTCCCAGATGGTCAATTACAACCTGCCGGGACTAAACGATAAGCACATCAAGCTGAGCGGCCCCGTGCTTGCCGGCATCTATCAGGGCAAAATCACAAAATGGAACGACTCGCAAATCTCGGCGCTGAATCCTGGAGTGAGCCTGCCCAGTAACATGATCATTCCGGTTCATCGCAGCGACGGCAGCGGCGACACGTTCATCTTCACGCAGTTCCTTGCCTTCAGCACCCCGGACTGGGCCAACAGCCTCAGCTATGGCACCACGGTGAGCTGGCCGGCAATTTCCGGCGAGCTTGGCGCCGTCGGCAATCCGGGAATGGTAACCGCGCTGAAAGACAACCCGTACTCGATCGCATACATCGGAACGAGCTACAAAAATGCCATCGAAAGCGACGGGATGGGCATCGCTATGCTGAAGAACCGCAACGGCAAGTTCGTGATGGCCGATCCGAAAACGGTGGCGGCAGCAGCGGCCGTAATGGTCCCGAAAACGCCCAAAGATGAACGGGTCAGTTTGATTTTCGCTCCCGGCCCTATGTCCTATCCGATCATCAATTACGAGTACGCGATTGTGAAGAGCGACCAGCCCTCTTCGGAAACGGCAGACGCGATGAAGAAGTTCTTCAAGTGGGCCATTAGCCCGAAGGGTGGCAACTCGCCGCACTTCATGGCCGAGGCGCACTTCGCTCCGCTTCCGGTTTCAGTGGTAAAGCTGAGCATGGACCAGATCGACCAGATCAAGTAAGTTCGGTTGGACAGGATGCAGTGTTGCCGCGGGCTTGCCGGCGGATTGATCCGTCGGCGGGCCTGCCTTTGGATTTGTTCAGTGCGTGTCTGCAGAGTAGTATTTGAATCGATTAGGTTCCGCACTGGGTTTTGGAGCGCTGTCCAGGTGCTCCGGGGAACAACTGAATGAAATTTCGCTATTTGGTGGCGGGTCTAGGCAGCCTCGTCGGGGTCGCCCTAATCATGATTGTCGTTTTTCTGGGCGTTTACGCTTGGCCCGCCGTTCACTTCAATGGCATCCATTTCCTGATCGACAACAACTGGAATCTCGGCAGCCAATACGCCGAGCCGATCATGAAAAACGGCCAGCAGATTCTCCCAGGCGCGAACTACGGAATTCTATTCCTGATTGTCGGAACCCTGGCCAGCACGGCTATCGCGCTCGTCATTGCTGTTCCCGTGGGTGTTGGCACAGCTCTGTTTCTTGCGGAAGGCGTCCCGGCGATGCTGCGTTCTTGGCTTTCCTTCTTCGTTGAGCTTTTGGCGGCCGTGCCCAGCGTGGTATACGGGCTGTGGGGATACGCCGTTGTAATTCCGTTCCTCGGCAACCACCTGTTTCCGTGGATGGTCAGTCACCTGGGGTTCATTCCATTTCTGCGAGGACCGGCTGGCAGCGGTTACGGACTCTTCACGGCCGGTTTCGTCCTTGCGCTTATGATCGTGCCGCTAATCGCGGCCACCGTCCGGGATGCGTTGGTCAGCCAACCGAAGTATCTGCGTGAAGGAGCCGTGGCCCTTGGCGCCACGCGTTTCGAGGCGCTTCGCACGGTGATGCTGCCGAGCGTTCGCCGCGTGATTACCGGTTCCACGATTCTTGCTACCGGGCGCGCCTTGGGGGAAACCATGGCGGTCCTGATGGTGAGCGGCAACGCCCTCAACTACCTCCCGTCCAACATTTACACTCCCATTTCGACCATGGCCGCATTCATCGTGTCGCAGCTGGATAGCGCCATGCAGGATCCCACCGGCATGGCAGTCAGATCGCTCGCGGAAGTCGCCCTGGTGTTGTGCGTTATCTCGATCACCGTAAACGGATGCGCTCGGATACTGCTCTATTACCAGGATCGCATGGGCACGGAGGCAGCCTGATGGCAACCGCGTCACCGGCGCAGGTTACTTTCGCCAAGGAAGCCGACGGGCTCTCCCTGGCCCGCAGGATCGCCGACCTTTCTGGCTGGGCATTGTGCGCGCTTGCGTTTCTCCTATTGAGCAGCGCCATGGTCTGGATTCTAGTGATCATCTTTCTCCGCGGTGCTCACGCTATCTCCTGGAACGTGCTTAGCCACGTAACTTCGGGAACCGGCGGCGGCCTTTTGAACGCCATCGAAGGCACATTCCTTCTCGCGTTCGGCGGCATCTTGCTGGCAGTTCCGCCGGGCCTCGCTGCCGGCATCTATCTGGCGGAGTTCGATACGGGCACCTTTGGTCCGATACTGCGATTTCTGGCCGACGTACTCGTCGGCGTCCCATCCATAGTGGTGGGCTACTTCTGCTACGTAACGATGGTCTCGGATCTGGGCTGGAAGTTCTCGCTGGCTGCCGGCAGCATCGCGCTGGCGATCATTTCGCTCCCATATATCTGCAGGACGAGCGAAATGGCCATTCGCCAAGTGCCACGCTCGATGCGTGAAGCGGCGTATGGCCTGGGCGCGACAGATTCTAAGGTGGCGTTGGGCATCTGCCTTCCCATCGCTATGCCCGGAGTCCTCACGGGCATTCTTCTCGCGTTGGCGATTTCCGTTGGAGAGACGGCGCCGCTGATCTATACAGCTGGCTGGTCAAACTACCTCTGGACGGGGCATCTCACCAACGAGCCGGTTGGCTACCTCACCTACGCCATCTGGGCGTTCATTACCGAGCCGTTCGCCAGCGCTCACGCGCTCGCATACGCAGCCGCATTTTTCGTCACTTTCTTTGTGCTGGTCATCAGCGTTGTTTCGCGCATGGCGCTCGATGAAAATGCCGGATTCCGGCGGCGGCCGGCAGCGCGCGATCGCATCAAGTTCCTGCACACCAGGTAGGGCGCGGTTTTCGCTCGACTCGCTCGGCTTGACGGAATTTGACTTGGTGTGCAGCGTCAGACGCGGCCGTCGGGCTCTAAAGCTCTAGACTTTGATTGGTCGCAATAGGCTTAGATAACCGGGTGCACAAGTACCGTCTGATCTTCATTTCGAATTGTTTGTGAAGTAACATGTCCGTAACAATTTTGAGTGACAATCGCTCTTTGGTTCCTTAGCGCTTGCCGGAGCGGTATTGGCCCAACCTGCGACCCCGGGCGTCCAAGCGGGAGCCTTGGCGGTCAGGACGCGACGCAAGTCTAACGGATGAGGCGGTTTTTCAAGCGTGTTGAAGTGCTCAAGCTTATATGGCTGGAGCGCGCTGGTAGAACGCGAACCTTGGCGCCGCTTTGTGGCGGGGCAACGTGATGGAGTGCTGAATATGGCCTCGGCGACACATGGACGCGAACCGGGCGATGCCAAACTCGCTTCTCGGTCGCGCGCGGAGGATGATTCGCGGTCAGCCCCGATGGAGGACGCCCGGGTGCGCTTTCAAATTTCGAACCTTGATTTCTTCTATGGGCCGAAGCAAGCGGTTTACGGCCTCAATCTGAAAGTTCCCACCAACAAGATTACGGCCCTGATCGGTCCCTCTGGTTGCGGCAAATCCACCTTTCTGCGCACCCTGAATCGCATGAATGAAACGGTGCGCCACAGCCGTTACACCGGCGATATCCTGCTGGATGGACAAGATATCCGAAAAATGAATGTCGTTAGCCTTCGGCGGCGCGTGGGCATGGTGTTTCAGCGGCCCAATCCTTTTCCGAAGTCCATTTTCGACAACGTAGCCTACGGCTTGCGAATCAATGGATTTAAGGGGAGGCTCTCGGATCAGGTCGAGCGCAGCCTCAAGCGCGCCGCGCTTTGGGAGGAAGTGAAGGATTACCTTCAGAAATCGGCTTTTGCGCTGTCAGGCGGCCAGCAGCAGCGATTGTGTATTGCCCGCGCGCTAGCGGTTGATCCCGAGGTGCTGCTGCTCGACGAGCCGTGCTCGGCGCTCGATCCGGTGACTACCGCCAAGATTGAGGAGCTGCTCTTTCAATTGAAGGACAGCTGCACCTTGATCATCGTCACCCACAATATGCAACAGGCGGCGCGCGCCAGCGATTTCACTGCCTTCATGCTGGATGGTAAGCTGATCGAATACAACGACACCTCAAAACTCTTCACCACACCTGGCGATCCTCGAACTGAGGCTTACATCACCGGCAGATTCGGTTAGTTCACGAGGAGCGGGAGAAAATCATGCGTCACTTCGACGAGCTGCTTGACGAGCTTCGAAATAAGCTGCTTGAAATGAGCGGTTTGGTGGAGCTCGCGATCCGCGATAGCGTGCGCGCGCTCGAGGGCGTCGAGGACTCACACGCTCAATCTGTCTTCAAGCGAGAGGCCGAAATTAACCGGCTTGAGCTTGACATCGACGGAACCGTGACAACTCTTTTGGCCCTCGAGCAGCCTGTCGCCAGCGATTTGCGCTTTATTACCGCAGCCGCCAAGATCAACAGCAACCTCGAGCGCATCGGCGACTTGGCCGTCAATATTGCCGAGCGCTCCCGGTCCTTGCTGCAGCATCCACACCCCGGCATTCGTACCGACATTCCACAGCTCGCCGAACTCACGGAGTCGATGGTCAAGCGCGCCTTGGAAGCCTTTGTAGAAAAAGATGCCAATGCGGCTCGCGCCGTTCTTGTTTCGGACGACGCCATCGACGATCTGCGCGACTCCATCTTTAATGACTTGATCGGTCAAATGAAGAAAGACTCTCAGTCGGTGCAGGCGTGCGTCGATCTGATGTTCGCGGGCCGCAGTCTGGAACGAATCGCCGATCACGCCACCAATATCGCCGAGGCGGTGGTTTTTATGATCGAGGGCGTCGAAGTTCGCCGTCAACACACCCAAGTGGCCGGCAGCTAGTCGCCCGCTTCTCGCTGTTCCCCCCTTTGCAGTCCGCGAACTGCACGTCTATTTCCACGGCGTGGGCATGTGATATGGCACCGTCACGATTACCGCCTCGATCTGGCGGATCTGCGCGTGCTGTATCTTGAAGAGTTCGAACATCGCGAACGAATACGGGCGATCGAAGGGAGCGCGCACGTGGTAGGTCGTTCCATCGACCAGTTTGAACGTGTCATCTGTGCCGGCGTGATCGAAAAACGCGCTGGTGAGCACCAGTCCCCTCTGCCGATCCACCACTAGGAACCGCCGGTCGCGGACGCGCGTCACGAAATGCAGCAACCCGGTTTGCAATTGCGCCTCGCAGCCCATCTTCGCCACGCCCTTGCCGTCGGGATTGCCCGCCGTCACCACGCCGTTTTCCAGGCGCTGGCAATCCGGAGCAAACGAGGTGAAAATTTTCCCGGTGTTCAGCTGGATGGTTGAAAAATATCCGTTCGCCAGGGAAATTAGTTTTGCGCGCGACAGGCGCTCGCTCGGCGGAACATCCTCGTAGAACACCGGTTTTTCTTTCAGCCCATCGGGATCGGGGAATCCGCTATTGGCGCTTTCCTTGCGCGCCACCATCACTTCGATTTCCGTGGCTTCGCCATTCACTATTTTCAGTCGCGCGCCCAGAATGTCCGGCGTGTGGTTCTCGTCAATCACGCCGTAGAAGCCCACTTCGCCGCGCTCCGGATCGTCGATATAAAGTTTGTAGCTGCCCAGGCCATCGGCAGTGGCCCACAGCCCATCGCCCAGCTGCAGCACCACATTGTTTTCGGAATACTTCACGTTTGCCGAATGCGGCAGCTTCGAGGGATCGTGCGCTACAAGCGCGGCCAGAAACTTGTCGACGAATCCATTTAGGCAAGCGCGATCGCAGCTGCTCGCTGCGGCCCCGCGCGCAGCCGATGAGTGCGCACCGGCCGAAGCCGTCGCGCCGTAAGCCAAACCGCATGTCAGCGTCGCGCCGAAAATCCATACCGCCGCCACACCCGTCAGAGCCAAACTTTTCCGCATGGTCCCCCCTAAAGAAGCATTGAGAGCGCGAAATCTATATCAGATGCTGCGCTCCTCCGCAACTTCCGTCACAAGGATGGCCACCAACAACGCCAGCCGCGAAGGGCTCGACCTCGGTATCGTCCGAATCTTAGCGCTGCTTGATTTGGTAGGTTTCGGTACAAGCGTGCTGCGAGCCAACCTGCATCGATGCCACGAAGTACTGCACAAAAAAAAAGGCGGCCCTCATCTTTCGAGAGCCGCCGGAAGAGATTGCTCGAAAAGCTACGCCCAGCTGTACCCGTCTCGCTTCAATGGCAACCGTCGGCTGCGCTTTCCAGTCACCTTGAAGATTGCGTTGGCGATGGCCGGAAGCACCGGCGGAAGAGGTGGTTCGCCGAGCCCTGTGGGAGCGTACTTGGTGTTCAGGAATTCGACGTGGATCGTCGGCGGAGCTTCCGTCAAACGCACCGGCTCGTAGCCGTTGAAGTTGTTTTCCATGGCGCGGCCGTGATCGATGTTGATCTCATAATCCATCAATTGGCTCATGCCATCTATAATGCCTCCGGCGACTATGTTCTGGGCGCGCGCGGGATTGATGATCTGGCTGCCGATGTCTCCCACCGCCCAGATATTGTTCACCTTCACCTGGTTGCCGGTGACGGTTACTTCAGCCACGTCAGCGAAGTAGCCCATGTGGCAGAAATGCGCGCCGATGCCCAAGGCCGTATTGGCTGGCAGGGTGCGCTTGCCCCATCCGGAATTGTCGCGGGCCCGCTCGACGCACGCGCGCATCCTTGCCGCAATGTACGGTGCGCCACGCATACCCATGCCGCCCGTCGGCGCCGGCAAAGGCTCAACCGACAGCAGGTCGACGAGAAACTCGACCGAATCCTTTCCGGACGCGTTCGCCAACTCGTCGATGAACGACTGAATCACGAAGGCGATCCCGTTACTTCCCGGAGCGCGCATCGCGCCCGTGGGAATCCCGGTGGGCATCATTGAAGTTCCCAGCTCGTAATTGGGAATGAAACGCGCGGGAAATTCGTCCGCCTCCATGTTGGCTGCCGAGGCGAAGCGCCCGTTCGAGCCGAAGCTGATGAAATGATCCTTCCAAGCGACGATCTTGCCGTTGGAATCCACGCCAGCTTTCAGCGAATGGTAGCCCGCCGGACGGTAGAAGTCGTGATGCATGTCGTCTTCGCGGGTCCATAGCAGCTTCACCGGAACGCCCCCGCCGACCGTTTTGGCAATGTATGCGGCTTCGAAGAAGAAGTCGTTCACTAGCCCGCGCCCGAACCCGCCGCCGCCGCGAATCATATGGACGGTTATGTCGTTCGGCGACATTTTCAGGAACTGCGCCAGCGGCATCACGCCCATGCCGGGGAGCTGACTGGTGGTCCAGATCTCGAGCTTCCCATCCTTATAGCTGGCCGTGGTGTTGCGCGGCTCCATGGTTGCGTGGGAAAGGAACGGATACGCATAGAATGCCTCCACCACGTGTGCCGCACTGCCGAACGCAGAATCCGCATCACCATCGTGCCGCAAAATCTGCTGCGGCTTTTGCGGAGCGAGCGCCTGAGCCTGCTGGAAATAACCTTCGCTGCTCTCACTGGCCGTCGGGCCCTCATCCCACTGCACCTTCAGCGACTGTCGCGCGTGGTTGGCCTGGTACCACTGGTCCGCCACGATCGCCACACCGCTCGAAAGCTCGGAAATGTTTCCGTTGCCCTCAACGACAAACGCATATTTCACACCGGGCAGCGCCTTGATCTCATCCAGATTCGCGCTTACTGCCTTGCCTCCAAACACCGGACACTTCACGAACACCGCGCCCAGCATTCCCGGAAGCGATACATCGATTCCGTAGAGCGGCTTCCCCGTCATAATCTTCGAATCATCCACATCCGCCGTCGCGTGCCCGACGATCGTATAGTCCTGCGGATCCTTGAATTTCAGTGTCTGGAAATTCGGCACCGGCATGGTCGCCGCTTTGGTGGCCAGTTCCGCGTACGTTGCGCTCTTCCCCGATCCTTCGTGGAGAACTGCACCGGACTTGGTGGTGCACTCAGATTCCGGCACGCTCCATGTCTGCGCTGCCGCGGCAACCAGCATCTGCCGGCCGGCGCGGCCGATTTGCCGCATGGCCATCCAGTTCAGCGGCACCGCCGTGCTACCGCCTTCGATCTGCAATCCGTATTTGGCTGAATCGACGTCGGCCTGCTCCACTTTTACGCTCTTCCAGTCCACGTCGAGCTCTTCGGCAATAATCATCGGCAGCATGGTTCGCACGCCGTTGCCGGTCTCCGGATTCTTGGCCATGATCGTAAACGTGTTGTCCGGATGAATCATGACGAACGACGCGGGCACGAGTTTCGCTTCCGGAAAGCGCATTTGCGCGAACACTTCGTCGAGTGGCGAGGCGTACAGCGCCAGCAGCATTCCGCCGCCGGCCATCGCGGTCACTTTAAGGAAAGATCGGCGATCGATCTGAAGCTTTTCCAAAGTTGGCATCTGTTTCTCCTGTATCTTTCCGGACCTTAAAGCGCCGCGCTCGGAGTGCCTTCGGTGCCGGATGCAATTTCGGCTGCGCGGAGGATGGCTTCGCGGATTCGCAGGTAGCATCCGCATCGGCAGAGGTTGCCCTCCATAGCTGCATCGATCTCATCATTCGTGGGATGAGGGGTTTTTTTCAGCAGAGCCGACGCCGACATCATCTGTCCGGCCTGGCAGTAGCCGCATTGAGGCACGTCGCCGTCGATCCATGCGCGCTGCACGGGATGCGTCCCGTCTGGTGAAAGCCCTTCAATAGTGGTCACGTGTCGGTGGCCCACGGCGGAAACCGGCGTGAGGCACGAGCGAACCGCTTGATCCCCCAGGTGCACCGTGCAGCAGCCGCACTGCCCGATTCCACATCCAAATTTCGTGCCGTGCATATTCAGGACGTCGCGAATCACCCACAAAAGCGGCATGTCCCCGGGAACATCCACACTATGATGGGTCCCGTTAATGGTTAATTTGTAGGGCATGATCTACTCCAGATGTACGAAGATTGGCCGACGGCGGACACGGTAGCACTGCGAGTTAACACTGTCAATCCGTTGGATTTAATCTGTGCCGAGGTGTTGCGGAGCGGGATAGCAGTTCACAACGTTTCCAAGCGCGAATGTGGGACGATTTTGGCCGATTCCATCGGGCGCAGAGCCTTTCGACTCTGCGCCCCGCGGAATTTCGTGAATTTTCTCAACGCCGGAGTAATTCGGCGCGCAAAAATCTAGTCGCCCATCTCCACTTGCAGATATTCGCCCGGCAAGCTTGCCAGTGCCGAGCGCTGCTTCGAAGATCGGACCTCCGCAGCAACGCGCCCTTGCTTGCGGGCTGGCGTTGAAGCGCTGGCCTCGGGCAGCGGCATCCGTTCGATCTTGATGCCCAGCGTGCGCTCCAGTTGCGCCACTTCGCTGCGTTCCTCGCGCGAGAAGAGCGCCGTTGCTACGCCGTGTTCGCCCGCCCGCCCCGTGCGGCCCACGCGATGAATGAAATTCTCCGCGAGCTCCGGCAGGTCGTAGTTGATCACGTGCGCGATATCTTCCACGTGAATCCCGCGCGCGGCTACGTCTGTCGCCACCAAAATGCGGTAGCGCCCGCGCTTGAATCCTTCGAGCGCTGCAATCCGCTGCGATTGCGAACGATCTCCGTGGATCACCGCGGCTTCGAATCCGTCGCGCTCGAGTGCCCACGATAGCCGTTCCGCGCCGCGCTTCGTGCGCGCGAACACCAGGCAGCGCCCGGTTTCTTTCCCGAGCAAGTGACGCAGAATTTCCTGCTTGCGGTCGGAGGGTACCTCAAACGCTTGCACTCGGACGTTTTCAGACGGCTTGAGTGTTGAGCCCAGAGCTACCCGCGCCGGATGCCGTAGGTAATCGCTGACCAGATGCGCCACCGATGCTTCGAGCGTCGCCGAAAAGCACATGGTCTGCCGCTGTTTCGGGAGCACCGAAGCAATTCGACGAATCGACGGGAGGAATCCCATGTCCAGCATGCGATCCGCTTCGTCCAACACAAGCACGCGGAGCCCGCGCAGGTCGATCAGGTTGCGATCGAGAAAATCTTCCAGCCGCCCCGGAGTGGCGATCACCAGACGAGCGCCGTTGCGCAGCGACTGCAGCTGCTTTCCTTCGGAGAGTCCGCCGACGACCACCGCCGCGGCCGGGAGCTGCCGCCCGCGCAGCGCGTCGTATTGCTCGGCCACTTGAATGGCCAACTCGCGCGTGGGGCCCAGAACGAGCGCGGCGACTCCGCGCGTCTTGTCGTTCAGGAGGTTTTCCATGATCGGAATCAGGAACGCCAGCGTCTTGCCCGTGCCGGTCTGCGCCGTTGCCAGCACGTCTTTGCCGGCCAGCGCGTGCGGAACTGCCGCGGCTTGCACCGGTGTCGGTGTTACGAAACCGGCGGACGCGATCCGCTCTTGTAAATAGGTTGAAATGGGAAGTTCAGTAAAGCTTTGCATTGAATCTGAGGTTACTTTCTTGTCTGGCGGCACCGCTCGCTGCTTGCACGTATCCGCTCAAGCTTCCGAGCTTGCATTGCCAGCTTCTTTTGAATTTACGCTGAACACATCGGAGGGAACTGAAGGGCGGGTTTTCTCAGATCGACTGCACCAGAGGGACCGCACGACACAACCGCGTATCAACGCAGAAACAGTATATCAGGCATTTTAGTCGAATAGCGATACAATCTTCCACCGGTGGTTCCAAACATGACACTCTTCCCAACCTCCCTTGTCGGCTCCTATCCCCAGCCGGATTGGCTGATCGACCGCGACAAGCTGAGTCATCAGATGCCGCCGCGCGTCCGCGCCGCTTCGCTGTGGCGGGTCGCCCCGGAATGGCTCGAACAGGCCCAGGACGACGCCACGCTTCTTGCCATCCGCGCCCAGGAACGCGCCGGGCTCGATATCCTCACCGACGGAGAAATGCGCCGCGAAAGCTATTCGAACCGCTTCGCCACCGCACTCGAAGGTGTCGACCTCGGAAACCCCGGAACGGTTACCAGCCGCAGCGGACATTCCGTCACTGTGCCGCGCATCGTCGGCAAGATCCGCCGCAAATATCCTGTCCAGGTGCGCGACATGAAGTTTTTGCGCGCCAACACGGATCGCCTGACCAAAATCACAGTGCCCGGCCCATTCACCATGTCCCAGCAGGCTCAGAACGACCACTATGCCACCGTGGAAGAAATGGCGCTCGACTACGCCGCTGCCGTCAACGAAGAAATTAAAGATCTCTTTGCCGCCGGCGCCGACGTTGTTCAAATCGACGAGCCCTGGATGGAAGCTCGTCCTGATGAAGCGCAGCGTTACGGTTTAACCGCGCTCGAAAGAGCCGTCGCAGGAGCCCCGGGCGCCACGGCGTTGCATATCTGCTTCGGCTACGCGGCACTCGTTCCCGGCCGGCCAGCGGCCTATTCGTTCCTCGAAAAATTGGCCGACGCGCCCGTGCAGCAAATTTCCATCGAGACCGCGCAGAGCAAGCTCGATTGCTCCGTACTCGCCAAGCTGCCCAAGAAAACCATCATTCTCGGCGTCATCGATCTTTCCACTCCCGAAGTCGAATCCGCGGACACCGTTGCCGCGCGCATCCGCCGTGCACTCCCCTACGTAACCCCCGAGCGACTGGTGATCGCCACCGATTGCGGAATGAAGTATCTCCCGGCAGAATCCGCCTTCGGCAAAATGCAGTCGATGGTCGCCGGCGCAAATCTCGTCCGCCACGAGCTGCGCGCCTCCGCCTCGCACCGCGCCTGACGCTGGTGGACGGGAACGGCTTCGGCCGTTCCATAAATCGCACACCTTCGACCCAAGCTTCTTAGCCCACAATCGGCAGCAGCAAGAGAAACTCTAACTTCCCCAAAGCCGATTTCTGGTCCGGATTAACTTCCCGGTTAACCCGTCATCCAAGACCTGGACCTGACTCGCTAGCAGATCCAGCCCGATGTATGAGAAGAGCAACACTGGCAGTTAGAACGCGTCGGAAGCAGGCATCCGACACATTTCCGAAACGACTATCGTGCGCGCGTGTCGAGGCGCCGGTTCTCAGCGTTGGGGAAGCCCCCAGCCTGTGCCGGGGGCTCTTGCTCATACTACAAACTCCCGCTTACCGGCTGACTTGGACGCTGGTTCCCCCAGCGCCAGGGCCGCTAATACGGGCGCCTTCACCGTTGGAGACAACCTTGAGCCACAGCGCGTCCTTCCCCTTGTAGTACGAGGTGGCACTGGCCTTGCGCAGCGCATCGAGGCTGTCCTGCGGCGTACTCGAGGCCGCCGTGGCGAATCCCGGCAGCTCGAAGATCACCCACGAGCCCTTATCCAGTTCGGTGAGGCTCAGTGTCACGGACGGCCTTGCGGTGGTCACCTTGATCTCAGTGTCGGCGCGTATGTTGGTTGCACCGGTCAAGGTGAACTCCTTGCCATCGCGGCTGACAATGACTGGCGGCTGGGGAGGTCCGCTGGGCCGACCGAACGGCGCGCCCGAACCGCCACGACCTGCCGCGAGCGCAGGACCGGCGCCTGGGGCAGGACCGTAGGCTCCGCTGGCACCGGCGGCTGCCGTTCTGGCGGGACCTGCACTAGGCGCGCCGCCGAAACCGGGAATACTGCGGAAAGGGTCGCCGCCGAGGCCGCCAAGAGCCAAGCGTCCCACATCGCCCTTGCACACGGCGGCATTCCAGGTCGGCTTGATCACGCAGGTGTGGTCGATGGCGATTCCGTTATTTTCGTCATTGATGAGAATGTAGGAGTCCGGAATGCCGCTAACCGAGCCATCCACGTCGTGGAACACCGCGGTCTTGTAGCTCCCATTGCCGTAATCATCGTTGCTCCACTTATGCTCCATCGGTGGGAAATACACCGGCTTGGCGTTGATGAATTTCGCCCGCTCGACGGTGTTGTTGGAGCTCATTCCGAAGCTGGTATACAGCAGGTAAGAGATCGCTCCCGTCTTGCGGGTGGCGTTGTCCTGGAAATTCACGAAGGTGTTATTGTAGAGTGCATCAAGGTAATCGTAGAACTCGTAGCCGCGGATCGGGAAATCCGAGAGTTTGGGCTCCGGCAAGCTGCGCCCGTAAGCGATTTCCGCCGGCGTCTCAGGGTTGCCGATGTTCGCGGTTTCGCCCACGAACAGCGAGTTGACCACCCGTGACGTAAAGGCGGAACGGCCGAAGTTGCCGGACGCATGCGTGAAGCCGATGCCGTTGTCGGCCAGCTTCAGGTTCTTGCACAGGTCCTCCTCACCGCGGCTCCACATTCCGCTATTCCGGTTCTTGTAGGCGGTGAAATCCTCGATGACCGTCTCCACGATCGGGCTGTTCGCGTCAGCCGGATTGGCAAGCGCGATATGGCCGCCGGTCCTGAAATGGCCATCGGGCTGAGGGCCGCGGTCCATTATGAAACCGTCAAAATTCGAATGGGCGACGTTGCCCTTGAACTCCCCCAGCCGCATTCGACGTGGCCAGGTTGCGTTGCCGACATCCGTGCCTGCGAACGGGGGCAACGGATGCACCGGCAAGGCGATCCAGAAACCCGTCGACTCGGACCCCGCGGCCACGTTGTCCACGTAAATATTGTCCGGATTGGTGATCCAGAAAGTCGACGCCGTGTTGTCGGAAGGAATCAGGATATTCTTGGCGCTCTGGCCGTCCAAATCGAAGTTCTTGCCGCCCTCCGCTCCGAACGGACCGAGGTTTGTCGGAACACAGGGTTTGCCGTCTGGATGGCACTTGGTCATCATTCCCAGGTTGTGGATGAACTGGTTGCCCGTTTCGATGCCGTCTTCCAGGAAAAAGCAGTGACCGACGGTGTTGTAGGTCACGTTGTTTTCCACTAGCACGTCGTTGGTGCCATGCACCGTCACGCAGCGGTTGTAGGAGTCGTGGATCGCTGAATTCTCGATGTACTGCCCCTTGCCTTCGCCGACCAGATGCCAGTGGATCGGATACCGCGCCAGATGCATGTACTGACCCATGCGGTTCAATTCGACGCCGGAGATATACATTTTAGACCCGGCCAGCGACATGATATGCCCCCCGAAGTAGGAGCTTTCTGCGTCA
>Ga0335075_10000746_pt1 | contig 55268 bp, 51 predicted proteins | sample Lox_Sample_24_FD_206723 | JGI IMG/M metagenome (GOLD analysis project Ga0335075, IMG submission 206723) | Soil microbial communities from Loxahatchee National Wildlife Refuge, Florida, United States - Lox_Sample_2.4 | ecosystem: Environmental > Terrestrial > Soil > Wetlands | place: USA... | reverse complement strand
GGTTCATGTGGATCGGCGTGATCATGATCGGCGTCTATATCGCGTTGCAGGACACCGGGGGTTACGCCGTCGGCGGGTTGTTCGCGTTCATGATGCTCTCGCAGCGGGTGGCCCAGCCGCTGGTCGGGCTGGCGCGGCTGATCGAGGACTTCGAAGAGGTCGGCGGCGCGATCGGCGAGGCGGCGGCAGTGCTGAATCGGCCGCTGGAGGCCGACGCGGCGTCGGGCGGCCTGCGCCCGAAATTCGCCGGCGCGATCGCTTTCCAGGATGTCACCTTCACCTATGCGGGTACCAAAATACCGGCGCTCGACCGGGTCAGCTTCGAGGTGCCGGCCGGAACAATGCTCGGCATTGTCGGACGCAGCGGCTCCGGCAAATCGACCGTTGCGCGGCTGTTGCAAGGCATCAACCGCGACTACTCGGGCTTCCTGAAGATCGACGGCGCCGACCTGCGGGAGATCAACCTGCGGCATCTGCGCTCGAGCTTCGGTGTGGTGCTGCAGGACAATTTCCTGTTCCGCGGCTCGATCCGCGAAAACATCATCGCCGGCCGGCCCGGCCTGACGCTGGAGGATGCGGTGCGCGCCGCCCGGCTTGCCGGCGCGGAGGAATTCATCGAGCGCATGCCGAACGGCTATGAGACCTACATAGAAGAAGGCTCGCCCAACCTGTCGGGCGGCCAGAAGCAGCGCCTGGCCGTCGCCCGCGCGCTTATCCTGGATCCCCGCATCCTCATATTGGATGAGGCCACCAGCGCGCTCGACCCGGAGAGCGAGGCGCTGGTCAACGCCAACTTGCTGCGCATCGCCCGCGGACGGACCATGGTGATCATTTCTCACCGGCTGTCGTCGCTCACCGAATGCGACCAGACCCTGGTGCTCGAGCGGGGCAAGGTGATGGATCTCGCGCCGCATCACACGCTGCTCGAGCGCTGCTCGGTCTATCGGCAGCTCTGGGCGCAGCAGAACCGCCACATGGATACGCAAGGCCACCGGCATGCCGCTCTCGCTCCCACGCTCGTCCAAGGGGACTGACCTCGTCGAGCGGGACGACCCCGCTCTCCCCGTCCTGCTGGAGTTCCAGTCGCCTTCCACGGCGGTGTTGGGCGCGCCGCTCCCGCGCATGGCGCGCGGGGTGGCGTGGATCATCAGCGCGCTGTTTTTCTCGATGCTGCTGACGATCGGCCTGATCAAGGTGGACCGGACCGTCACCGCACGCGGCGAAGTGGTCTCGAAGTCGCCGGTACTGGTGGTCCAGCCGCTGGAAACCGCCATCGTGCGCGAGATCAACGTGCACGTCGGCGAGAAGGTGCAGGCCGGTCAGGTGCTGGCGCGGCTCGATCCCACTTTCGCCGCGGCCGATCTCGGTGCGCTTGCTGCCCAGGTGTCCAGCCTGCAGGCGGAGGTCGATCGCGAGCAGGCCGAGGCCGCAGGCAAGCCATTCACTTATACCGGGCTGAATCCCGATCTTTCGTTGCAGGCCGCAATCTTCGCCCAGCGCCAGGCCGAGTACAATTACAAGCTGCAGAACTACAGCGATAAGATCGACGAGCTGGTAGCGGAGATCAAGCGCTCCAATTCGGACGCCGAGGGCTATCAGGATCGGCTCAACGTGGCGAAAGACGTCGAGGGGATGCGCCGCCAGTTAGAGAGGCTGCAGGTCGGCAGCAAGCTGGACACGCTGGCGGCGATGGACAACCGGGCGGAGATGCAGCGCAATCTGCTGAACGCCGAACAGACAGCTCAGGCGGCGGCGCGCGAGTTGGCCGCACAGATTGCCGAGCGTGACGGCTACGTCCAGGATTGGCACGCCGATGTGTCGCAGAAGCTTGCCGAGGCAACCGGCAAGCTGTCCGACGCGCGGCAGCAGTTGGAGAAGGCGCAACTGCGCCGCGAGCTGGTCGTGCTGCGCGCGGATCGTGACGCCACGGTGCTGACCATGGCAAGGGTCTCGGTCGGCTCGGTGCTGCAGTCCGGCCAGCAGCTCATGACCCTGATGCCGGTCGATGCACCACTCGAAGTACAGGCCGATATCTCCGGCGACGACGACGGGTACGTCCATTTGGGTGATCCGGTGGCGATCAAGTTCGATACGTTCTCGTTTACCCGTTACGGCATGGCGTACGGGACCTTGCGGTTGGTCAGCCCGAACAGCTTCTCGTCTCAGGACATGTCGCGCGAAAGCGACAATGATCCGATTCCGGTCCCCACGAACAACCTCGAGCCTTATTATCACGCACGCATCACGATCGACCGGGTGGCGCTGCGCGGGATGCGGGACGGCTTCACCCTGATTCCCGGCATGCCGGTCACGGCCGATATCAAAGTGGGCAAGCAGACCGTGCTGCAATACCTGCTCATGCGCGTGATGCCGGTGGCTCGCGAAGCAATGCATGAGCCGTGAGCGATTGCCAGCCGCACAGCCGGCCAGCGCGTGGGTGCGCACCGTCGAGCGGCGCGCACCGTCTTGGCTGGCCTTCGCCGGCCATGACGATGGGAGACATGCGCCCCCGTGCTTGATCGACTGATTTCGCCTGTCTCGCCGCCCGCGGCGTTACGGTTGGGGATTCGCCTGACCCAGCAGGGCAAGCTGCGGCCGGCGTTCCGGATGCTGTCGCGGGCAGCGCGTGCCGGCCTCGCCGAGGCGGAGTACCGGGTCGGCCGTTGCTACCTGGAAGGCGGCGGGGTGCCGCCGAGTCGTGCTGACGGGCTTCGCTGGCTCAGCCGCGCGGCCTCGCAGGGCTATGTCGAGGCGCAGTCGCTGCTCGCTATCCTGCTGATGCAGGGACCAGCGGCCCCGCTCGAGGCGGGGACGCGCCCCGCCGCCGCCCTGTTCACCGCGAACGACAGCAACGGCAAGCCGGATTTCGACTCTGCCGTCAAATGGGCGCGGCTCGCTGCCGAGGGCGGTTCCGCCGATGGCCAGGCGGTGCTCGGCTATATCCTGACTTCGGGGCCGGAGGCCCTGCGCGACCTCGATACCGCGCATCGTTGGTACAAAGCCTCGGCGGAGGCCAACTGCCCGCAGGGAGCGCTCGGTTACGCGCTGGCGCTGTCGCGTGAGGCGACGGATGCCAAGCAGAACGAGGAGGTATTCGGCTGGCTGCAACGTGCGGCCCAAGCCGGACTGCCGACCGGGCTTTATCTGCTCGGGGTGATGACCGAGCGCGGGATCGGCACCACGCCCGACCGTGCCGCGGCGAGCGCGCTGTATCGGGATGCGGCGGTGAAGGGCAACCGCTCGGCGCAGGCCCGCTGGGGTCTGGCCCTCATGCAGGGCCTCGGCGTGCCGGCCAACCTGCTCGAGGGCGAATCCTGGCTGCGCAAGGCCGCCCTCGCCGGCGACCCCGAGGCGGCGGTGCTGGTCGGCGACATGTATGCCAAAGGCGGCCCACTACCGCCGAACTATGCCGAAGCCGGCATGTGGTTCCGTCGTGCCGCGGAAGCCGGACACAGAGCCGCCGCGCGCGCCCTGGGCATGCTTTACCTCACCGGCGCCGGGGTGCCGCGCGACCAGCAGGAGGCGGCACACTGGCTGCGCATGTCCGCCGAAGGCGGCGACTCACGGGCGCGCGTGGATCTCGCGAACCTGCTGCTACAGGGAGTGGGCGAGTCGGACGACGCAATCCGCACGAGGGAGTGGTTCGAGCACGCCGCCGCCTCGGGCGACCCGGTGGCGGCGTTCAATTTCGGCGTCTGCCTGGCCGAGGGAATCGGGGTCGAGCGCGACGACCGCAAGGCGGCCGAGTGGCTCCGCAAGGCGGCTGATGGTGTTGTCAACGCGCAATATTGGTACGGGCGCATGCTGATCGAGGGCCGTGGCGTCGATGCCGACCCCGAGGCTGGGCGAGGCTGGATCGCGCGCGCCGCGGAAGTCGGGATGATGGAGGCCGAGGTCGCGCTCGCCGAGCTGATGTTGAACGGGCGTGGCGGCCCGCGTGACCACCCGGGGGCGCTGACGCTGTTCGAGCGCGCGGCCGGCCGCGGCCATGTCGGCGCGATGTTCGCGCTCGGCGCCATGCACGGCGGCGGGCATGAGGTGCCGACGGACCGCGTCACCGCGCAACGCTGGTTTCGCAGCGCCGCTGAGCGCGGCCACGCCTATGCGCAGATGATGCTCGGACGCTACCTCGCGCGCGGGCTGGCCGGCGAGCAGGATTTCGAGCAGGCACGGGTCTGGCTGGAACGTGCGGTGGGCCAGGGCCTGGCCGAGGCCAACGGGGACCTTGCGGGATTGCCGCATCCGCCTGCTGCGCCCGCCGAAGCCGAGGCACGTGTCGCCAGCCGGTAAGGAGTCCGCCTGTCCTGCTGTACGGGGGACGTCGTTGGGCATAGCGCCCTCACCCGGTTCGCTTCGCGAACCGACCCTGGATCAAGTCCAGGGCAGCCTCTCTCCGGCAGAGCGGGAGAGGTGAAGTCGTCCGCTCTTCTCGGGTTCGGTCCACCGCCGCCGCCTGACCCGGCGGAACTGGCCACGGAAGCGTTCGCCAATGCGCAGAGCGCGAGCACGCGTGCCGACTCCGTTCGGTGGCTGGACCGCGCCTGCCGCTTGGCGCCCGGGGAGCCGACGCTCAGGCTGGCGCTCGCAACGGCCTGCCTGGGCATCGATGATGCGCGCGCCGCCTCATTGTTCGCTGCCGCTGTTGCCGAACGGCCCGTGCGCGAGGCGTGGCTTGGCTTGGCCGGCAGCAGGCGGACGCTCGGCGATCCGGCAGGTGCCGCGAGCGCGTTGGCAAGTGCCTTGGCCGCCTACGCGCTGGTTCCCTCGCTGGAGAAGCTGGCAACCACCATCGCCGCCGAATCCGGGGCGGAGGGATGGTGCGGTTATGTCGCGCCGGACCGGGTGTTGATCCGGCTCCTTGATCGGGCGGCGACCGCAACGTTGTGCGGGCGGCCTGTGGCGCCGGGGCTGCACCGGCTGCCGCGTCGCGGCGGGTCATGGCAGCAGGTCTCGGTTCTCTCCGGCAACGGACTGCACCTGCTGGGCAGCCCGATCCGCCTTGCAGGCATTCGGCGGACAGAAGGTTTGGTTGCCGCCTGCGAGGGCGGGCTCGCCGGTTGGGCCTGGCATCCGGGCGATCCCGACACCGATCCCGTGCTTATTGTCCGCCCCGAGGGAGGGGAGACCTGCATCCGACGGGTCGCCACCGATCCGGCTCAGGTGGCATCCGCCGGCGCACTGGCGCGTATTCGAAGGTTTCGCGTGCCGGCCTCGGCACTCCGCGGACTGGACGGAGCACTGCACGTGCGCGGCAGCGATGGGCGCGACCTGCTCGGCAGCCCGGTCGATCCTGAATGGGAACGACGGGCAGCGATATCAACCCCCCTCCCCGTCCATGGACTCAATTCGAGCAGCTATTTCGCGGCGCCGTCCCTCCTGACGGACCGCCCTCCACCTGCCCCCGGCAAAGCGCGTTCCCCCCTCCCCCGCCGGCCGGCCGATGTCGTTGTGACCGTCCACGGCGCGCGGGAAGAGACGCTCGCCTGCCTCGCCAGCGTGCGTGCAGCACTGCCGCCGCCGAGCCGGCTAGTGGTTGTCGACGATGCGTCGCCTGATCCGGTACTTGCCGCTGCGCTCGACGAGCTGGCGCGCCGGCGGCGGATCCGCCTGATCCGCCATGCCGAGCCGCTCGGTTTTCCGGCCAGCGCCAATGCCGGCCTGCTGGCCTGCCGGGGCCGCGACGCGGTGCTGCTGAACAGCGACACGCTCGTGGCGCCCGGCTGGCTGCCGGGGCTGCGGGCCGCTGCCTATTCAACACCGCATACGGGCACGGCAACACCGCTGTCGAACAGCGCAACGATCCTGAGCTATCCGGGACAGGCCGGCAGCAATCCGGTTCCGGACGCGACAGAGACCGCCCGGCTTGCCGCACTCGCGCAGCAGGCAAACGCCGGGACGGTGGTGGAGATCCCGGTCGCCATCGGCTTCTGCATGTATATCCGCCGGGACTGTCTGGACGCGGTGGGCCTGTTCCGCACCGGATTATTCGCCCAGGGCTATGGCGAAGAGAACGACTTCTGCCTGCGCGCCCGGCACCTCGGATGGCGGCATGTGGCCGCCGCGGGCGTGTTCGTGGCACATGCCGGAGGCCGCTCGTTCGGGCCGGCGGGCCAAGCGCTGCGGCAGCGCAACGAAGCGATTCTGAACCGGCTGCATCCGGGTTACGACCGGATGATCGCCGACTGGATCGCGGCCGACCCGCTGGCTGATGCGCTTCGCCGGCTCGACCTTCAGCGTTGGCGCGCGGCACGCCGGCGCGGGAGCACGGCAGCCATCCTGATCAGCCATGGCGACGGCGGCGGTATCGAGCGGCGGGTCGCCGAATCCTGCAGCGTGCATCGTGCCGCCGGCCGACGGACGATCGTGCTGCGGCCGGATCGGACCGACGGAGCCGCCCCAGGGGTGGTGGTGGGCAACGGAGCGGAAGGCGGCTACCCAAACCTGCGCTATGCGCTGCCGGACGAACTGCCCGCACTGCAACGGCTGCTGCGGGCCGAGGCGCCCGATGTGCTCGAGTTGCACCATGTCATCGGCCATTCCCCGGCAATCTACGAGCTGATCGCGGCCCTCGGGCTCCCCTACGAGGTGCACGTGCATGACTACATCTGGTTCTGTCCTCGGGCGATCCTGATCGGGCCGGACCGGCGCTACTGCGGCGAGCCGGAAGTGGGGACGTGCGAGGCATGTGTCGCGGACACCGGCAGCGCGCTCGACGAGCCGATCTCGGTCGCCGCGCTGCGCCGGCGTTCGGCGCGCCTGCTGGGCGGCGCACGACGCATCGTGGTGCCATCGGCGGACGCGGCGATGCGGCTTTGCCGCCACTTCCCCGGGCTTCGCCCGGTGGTCGTGCCGCATGAGGATGACGGCACCCTGCCGACCGTCGCTGGACCTGCTGCGCGCGAACGTGGCCGCCGCCGCGTCTGCGTCATCGGCGCGATCGGGGTCACGAAAGGTTACGACGTGCTGCTTGCCTGCGCGCGTGATGCCGCGGCGCGCGACCTTCCGCTCGAGTTCACTGTTGTCGGACATACGATCGACGATCGCCGGCTGATGGCGACCGGACGCGTCTTCGTCACCGGAGAGTTCCGGGCAGAGGAGGCGACGAGCCTGATCCGGGCGCAGCAGGCGGAGCTCGCATTGCTTCCGTCGATCTCGCCGGAGACCTGGTGCTACGCTTTGACGGATGCATGGCGTGCGGGCCTGCGGGTCGCCGCTTTCGATATCGGTGCGCCCGCCGAGCGGATCCGCCGTACGGGACGCGGCTTCCTGCTGCCGCTTGGGCTTTCTGCGCCCGCAATTAATAACGCTCTGCTTGCAGCGCGGTAGCTCAAGGCTCAAGAATGAAGTAATAGACAGACCTTAGAATGGCTGCCTCCGTCCGTTGTCCCGGTGACTATCCAACGTCGAACCAGCGAGAAAATCCGCATGGCTGAAGCCGCCCGAGCGGTCGCCCGCCGACCCGAGCAGAACCCGAACGCGGCCACAGCGCCGCAGAGCCGGATGACCGAGCTGAAGGTCTCGGGTCACCTGATGATGTTGGAGACAGGGCTGTTTGCTGTCTTCCAGCCGCCTGGCTCTCCGGTGGCCGGGGCGAATGGGCTGCCCGGCGTGCGCATCTCCTTGCCGCCTGGACCGCTGCGGCGCCCCGATGCAGTCCGCATCAGCACGTTCCGCGAGGACGGCTGGATGAGCGGCGGGGACGGCGCGCTGGTGCGGGTTGCCGAGGGGCCGGCGCACGTGCTGGTAACGATCTACCAGGCGCCGGGGGCGCCGCCCGACGCCGCGCCGCAACTGCAGGTCACTCGGCTGAGCGGCGAGCCCGCGACTGCCGTCGCCGGGAGTGCTCCCGCACTGGCCGCCGTCCCGGTCGAGGCCGAAGTGGTGGCGCATGTGCAACGTACCGGCGATGTCGGCGCGCAGCTTGGCGAGTGGGTCGGCGTCCGCGGCTCCAAGCTGTGGATCGAGGGGTTCGGCGTCACGCCACGCAACGAGATTGCCGCCGCGGATATCGAGTACCAGGCGGTGCTGGGACGCGGCTGGCTGTCGCCATGGGCGGAGGGCGGGAAGTTCTGCGGCAGCCGGGGGATGGCCCTGCCGCTGCTGGGCCTGCGTGTGCGGTTGAAGGGGACGGCGGCGGAGACCCACGAGTGCAGCTATTCGGCGACCTTCGTCGACGGGTCCGCGGTCGGGCCGGTCGAAGCCGGCGGCGCGTGCGAGGCCGAGAGCCTGGCGGGGCTGGAGGCGTTCCAGGTCGTGTTGCGCCGGCGCGACGGCGCGAGCGGCGCCAAGGGGGCAGCGCGGACAACCGGACCGAAGCCGGTCGAGACGGCCCGCAAACCCCGGCGGGTCCGCTGACGACGATGCGTGCAGGCGTGCGTGAAAGACCGGAGATGGCCGGCACAAGGCCACGGCTGTCCGGTTTAATTTCAGGCAGCGCCGGGGTGGTCGTGGCCCCCACCCGCGGCAAAGGGAAAAGGTTCAACCGCAGATGCACGCGGATTCACGCAGATGTTCCGGTGCTGCTTGCAGGCCGTTGGCCACGCGTTCAGCCGTGGTCTGCCGAAATTCAAGCGGCAGGCCTTGCCCAGGTGGTGGGCGGCCGCATGGCGCCGGTTTCCTTTTCGTGTCCCGATCCGTTGGCAGATGGTCGGAACCGAGCAGAATCGGTGCCGCGCGCTCCGTCCAGTGAAAATAAACCGGACAGCCGTGGCGCAAGTCCGGCCATGACGTCGGGGGCCGGGCATGACGTCGGGGGAGCGGGCATGACGGGGTGGCGGCCAGTGCCGGCACGCGCAGCGGGAGGCGGTGCCGGGTGAAGTACCTGTTCGTTCATCAGAACTTTCCGGGACAGTTCCTGCACGTCGCACGTCATCTCGCGGCGTCGCGTAGCAACGACGTGGTATTCATCACGGAGCCGAATGGGAATCACCTGTCGGGCGTGCGCAAGGTGCCGTATGTGGTGCCGCCGCCCAGCGCGATCACGACTCATATCGTCGCACGCGACCTCGATGCCGCCGGCCGGCGCGCCGAGGCGGTGGCGGTCACCGCGGCGCGGCTGAAAGCGCTGGGCTTCGAGCCTGACATCATCATCGGCCATCACGGCTGGGGCGAGTTGTTGAACCTGCCCGACGTGTGGCCGAACGCGCCGCTGCTCGGCTACATGGAGTTCTACTATCAGATCAAGGACGTGGATGTCGGCTTCGACCCCGAGTTCCCGACCGCGGTCGCGGATTATCCCCGCATCCGGGCGAAGAACGCGACCAACCTGCTGGCGCTCAATCTGGGCCAGCACGGCTTCACGCCGACCCGCTGGCAGCTTTCGACCTATCCGCACTGGGCGCAGGAGCGGATCACGCTGCTGCCCGAGGGCGTCGATCTGGAAACGTGCAAGCCAGATCCGGCGGCCCGGCGGCAGGAGCTGACCGTCGGCGGGATGAAGATCGGCAAGGCCGACAAGCTGGTTACATATGTAGCGCGGGATCTGGAGCCGTATCGCGGCTTCCACGTGATGATGCGGGCGCTGCCGCATCTGCTGCGGGCGCGCAAGGATATCCGTGTCGTCATGGTTGGCGGCGACGGCGTCAGCTATGGGGCGCCATGCCCGCGTGGGACGTGGCGCGAACTGATGTGCGCGGAGCTGGGCAAGGTGGTCGATCCGAAGCGGGTAGTGTTCCCCGGGCGGGTCAGTTACCAGACCTATCTGCAACTGCTTCGGCGCAGCGATGCGCATGTTTATCTGACATACCCGTTCGTCGCTTCGTGGTCGCTGCGGGAGTCGCTGGCGGCGGGGTGCGCGGTTGTCGGCAGCGATACGCAGCCGGTCCGCGAGTTCATCGAGGACGGGTGGAACGGGGCGCTGACGCCGTTCTTCGACTCCAAGGGGCTGGCGCGGCGGATCCAGGAGGTGCTGGAGGACGGCGCGCTGTCTCGCCGGTTGCGCGAAAATGCGCGGAACTACGCCGCGCGGCATCTGGCGCTGGGGGATACTTTAAAAGGATACGAGGCGCTGATCGGGCGGCTTATCGCCGGCGCGGACGGCGAACGGAGGCTGGAGGTGGGGCAGGTCAATGGGGGATCGCCGGCGCCGCGCCGCTCCCGCCGGGCGCGTCCGCACTTTACGCCGGCCGCGGTTGCCGGTGGATTGATACTGCCGAACGCCGGACCGGCGGTTTAGGTCGAAGGTTCACACGGAGCGTCATTGAGTCCCTCGTGCTGGGGACCACCAGATGGACATGGGATTTGATTGGCCGGAGAGTCAATCTTTCGGCGGGCTGGCATTATTCGCCTGGTTGTCCCTGACGCTTTCGTCGGGCGAGCACCACAGCTATGTTTGTAGAAGCGCAGGAGAGCGGAGGTCCTGTGGCGAGCAGGAAGATCAGGGTCGGGATTTTGGGCGCTGGCGCGATGGGGGTCGAGCACGCCGCCGCATATGCGCATATCCCCGATGTCGAAGTCGTCGGAGTGTGCGCCCGTGACCTGGAACGAGCGCGGTCGGTGGCCGACATGTGCGGGGCTCAACCGTTCGATGACGCGACCGCGCTGATTCAAAATGACGCCGCGGACGCGATCGATGTCTGCGTGCCGAGCACGATTCACCACGGCTTCGTGATGACGGCCCTATCCCACGCTAAACATATCTTCTGCGAAACGCCATTGACGTTGCGGCTGGATGAGGCGCGGCAGATGCGCGACGCAGCACGTCGCGCTGGGCGCCTGCTTCAGGTTGGGCTCCTCATGAGGTCTGTGGTCCCATATGAGCACATCAAAGCGGTCGCCGTTTCGGGGGAATATGGAAACCTGCTCAGTCTCGCCACCCACCGGCTAGGGTCATACCTGCGACCTGGTGCACCAGATCACAAGTCGCACTACAGCGACCCCTCAACCGAGCTGATGACGTTCGACTACGACTTCGCGAACTGGCTGCTGGGACGGCCAGTCCGTCTATCGGCCAGCTCAACGAAACTCGGCCTGCACGGGCCGGGCGAAATCTCGGCGGCCCTGAGCTATGATGATGGCCGCCATGCCACGATCGTCGCCAGCGGCCTGATGCCTCGTGGGCATCCCTTCTCTGCTGGCTTTCGGGTGCTGTTCGAGGGGGCGTTGTTCGAACTGCACAATGTCTTTGGGAGTGGCCCGCCCCGGAGCAAATTCACCATGTCTGATGACGCGAGCGGCCTTCGCGAGATTACGATGCGAGGTCAAAATCCCTATCAGCGCGAACTGCAACGATTCGTCGACTGTATACGAGGCCAAGCCGACCCGGGACTTCTCGACGTCGACCACGCAATCGATGCGTTGACGCTGTCGATTGCAACTCAGCGCTCCCTTGAACAAGCGCGTTCGATGGAGATCCGTGCTGTTCGGTGAGTTTGACCTATACATGGGGCAATCTGAACGGCAGTTCTGTGGCATCCGATCTTCCTGGTAGCGCGCTGACATAGATCCTTGGCGGGCGGTTACCGCGAACCCTCTCCACGAACGCTGTCGGTTTCCGCGGCTACGTGAAAGGGACAGGATTCGCCGGATCGGCGGCGAATCAGAACGGCGGGGCTAGCCGTGGCTGGCCCCGAGAAACAGTCGTTTGTTGTGACAGAGACGTAGCTCGCCTGTTCAGGGTGGGCCGGTGCATCCTGTGGACAAACCTGAGGACATGGGCGATGGCGGTGGCGAGGATGGCGCCGGCCACGGAGGAAACATCATGCCGGTCTGCCCGGGAATGGAAACGGGCAGGAAACTGGGATCGCGAGGGCGACCGCGGGGACGCGGCCGGGGTTGGCGCCAGGCCACGAAGTTGGTGAGATCGCCGCCGTAGAGGGCGAGAGCCTGGCCCAGCTCGTTCCACGACGCCGGATCCATCTGCCCAGCTATGATGCCGAGATCGAGGCAGATATCGACGAGGACAGCGCCGATCGAACGGTGCCGGACCTGGGCGACGATTTGCCCGGCGGTGGGCGGCAGGCGCGGGTCGAGCGCCGGCGGTGCATCTGGGTTGGCGGCGCGCGGCTTGCGCCGGCGAGGCGCGCGGATGCGCAGAGGCTGGATGTCGCGGCCGCGGTCGGCGCGCTGGCGGAGCCTTTCTTCGAGCAGGGCGGCGCGGAGCAGGCCGCGTTTGATGCGGGCGAGGATCTGAGCGACGTCCTTGGTGCGGAACATTGTCGCGACGAAGCCGAAGAACGGGAGGAGATGCGGCTGGGAGGCGTGGCTTTCGAGCGTTTCGGCGAGATTCTTGCCGTAGGCGATGAGCATGCCGAGGAGCCCGAGCACCTGACCAATGCGCGGGGGCACGGGCCGGGTGGGCTTGGGTTGGAGGGCGGAGATCGGGGCGGTGGCGGCTTCGGGCATCGGTGGAATAAAGCACGGATTGGAGCGGAAGTCAAGGAGAATCATCTGATTTTAGGTAGATTTTCTTGATTTCGCTGACCGCGGACTTCGCGAAGTCGCTGCGGGGACGGCGAGTCCCGTCTATCGGCCAGCGCCGCGAAACTCGCCTTGCACGGGCCTGGTCGCTGGTCTCCTGCCAGGCAGAGGGTCGAGGCAAACCACAATCCACCGGAGCGGTTTGTCAGTCCGTGACTTGAGATTGAGGTCGCCCGGGAGCCCGGGGAGGAGCCGGCGGGTCCTGATTGCTTGACAACTGCGGAGTGATAGCCGACGGTGTGAGTGAGCGCTCGCTCGGGACACGGCGATGCCTTCGGACGCGTTTCTTGGCCACCATCCCCATGGAATCGGCAAGATGCTGGGCGCTGCCTTCCACCTGGCCTCGCCCAATCGCGTCGTGGCCGAACTCGGCATCGAGCCCGAGCATCTTTCCGCGGGCGGGGCAGTTCAGGGCGGCATCATCATGGCACTCGCCGAATGCGCGAGCAGCCATGGCGCGAAGCTCAACCTGCCGCCAGGACGTGCCACGGTGACGCTGGAATCCACGACCAATTTCCTCTCCGCCGGCAGCGGCCGGATGCTGCGTGCCGATGCGCGCCCGCTGCATCTGGGAGCCTCGATTTCGGTGTGGCGCGCCACAGTGCTGCGCGACGAGCTGCCGATCGCCGACGTCACGCAAACGGAGATGGCTATCGATGACGAGGCGGCGGGAAGCATGCCTGCTTGTCCGACCGAGCCGGACCCGGCAGCCGGTGCATCGCGCCGGCCCGACCTCGCTGTCGGGAAGTTCTCCCAGGCCGTCATCGACGAACGGTGGCGGCAGATCCTGGAGGGTGCCGCCAAGGTCATCGCGGCGAAAGGTTTCGCCAAGGCTACGATCCGCGAGATTGCCGCCGCCGCCGAGATGCCCGTGCCGACGATGTACCAATATCTCGAGCACAAGGAGGACATTCTCTACAACCTCTACAAGTTCTTTATGACGGACATCGTGAAGGTGCTCGAGCGCTCGCGTAGCGGCGCCATGGCGCCCAAGGACCGCCTTGTTCGCGTGGTCCGCACGATGATCGACGTGTTCGACAAAAACCACCGCTTCATCAAGCTCATGTTCCAGGAGACGCGGGCGCTGACCCCGGAGGCGCGCCGGCAGGTCTATGCGTTGGACGCGCGGTACGTCACGATCTTCCGCGAACTTCTAGCAGAGGCGGCGCAGCGCGGCGATTTCCGCGTTGGCAATATCGAGCTGGCGGCGAATTTCATCTACTTCCTCTGCACTATCTGGCCACTGCGCTTCTGGTCGATCGGCAAGTACGGCGAAGCGGCGGTTAGTGATGCGATCGTCGATTTTGTCCTGCGCGGCCTCGATGCCCAGCCGCCGCCGAGTCCGCAATAGGAGGCTGGCGATGAAGTTCATGTTCTTCTCGGAAGCCGAAACGCTGCCCGGCGCATCCTACCAGACGCGCTACCGGGAACTTGTGGAGCAGGTCATCCATGCCGAAAAATGGGGCTTCGACTCGTTCGGCGTTTCCGAACAGCAATATGCGATCGGCGGCATCGCCACGTCCTGCCCGGAAGTGCTGTTCGCCTACCTCTTCCCGCTGACCAGCACACTGCGCTTTGCGCATGCGGTGACGCTGCTGCCGCGCAAGATGAACCATGCCCTGCGCATCGCCTCGCGCACGGCGGTGCAGGACGTGCTGTCGAACGGACGCATCGAGCTTGGTGTCGGCCGCGGCAACACTACGCTGGCGCTGCACGCCTTTGAGGTTGATCTGGAGACCAACCGCGACGAGGTCAATGAGGGCATCCAGGTCCTGAAGAAGGCCTTCACTGACGATCCCTTCATGTTCTACGGCGAGCACTACCGGATCCCGCCCCGCTCGCTGGTGCCGAAACCGTTGCAAACACCTTACCCGCCGATCTATGTCGCCGCGACCAGCCAGGAATCGCACGGCATGGCCGGGGAGCTCGGCGTTGGCGTGTATAGTTGGTCGAATTTCATGGGTTGGGATGCGCTGGCCGAGTCGGTCGCCGCCTTCCGCAAGGCGTCGGATGCTACCAGGGCCCGCGGCGAGCACGTCAACGCCAATGCCGGCGCCTTGCTGCAGGCCTATTGCGCCGAGAGCGACGAAATCGCCGCGGCCGAGGCCGGCGCCGGGAACATCAAGTGGCTGCGCATCGCGATTGACGGCTATCCTCGGCTGGCACGGGCGGCACGGAGCTATGGGTATATGAACAAGATCACCGAGGTCGCGCGGAAGACCGAGGATTTCGCGTATTTTACCGATGCGTCGGGCGCCGCGGTGTTCGGGTCTCCCGAGAGCTGCATCCGGGCGATCGAGAAGTTCCGCGACTGCGGCATCGACCAATTGGTGATGCGGATTGACAGCGTGCCGCACGAGAAGATCATGAAATCGATCGAGATGTTTGGGCGCTATGTCATTCCGCATTTCAAGAACCCGCGCAACTTCATGCGGCCGGCCGAGGACGTAATGGCCGATATCCGCGCGATGCGTGAGAAGGCGCGTGCCATGGGCGTCTATGGCGAGGGGGGCGGCGAGCGGCGCAAGCCGCCGGCGGCGGCAGGGGAATGACGCAGTGGGCAGGATCCTCGAATTCATCACTGTCAATGTCGCGACGCGCGATCCCGACAGCGCAGTCGCCAAGTGGTGGGCAATTGGCCTGCCTAGCCTGCCGGCCGTGCATCTCCCGGATCCGCCCGCCGAGATCACCGATATAACCCTGCAGATCGGTACGGCTGCCGCCGTCTCGGTGATCGCACCCACCGGGCCTGGTTCCCCGGTACAGCGTTTCCTCGACCGACGCGGCGAGGGCGCCTACTCGATCGCGGTGCGCGTTGACAGCCTGGCCGACGTTATGCGCGAGTGGGCGGCCGCCGGCATCGAATGGGCGCTAACGGCACCATACGAGTTTCCGCCGGGCAGCGCGGCCGGACGCTATGTCCCGGAGCGGCTCAAAGCCAATTGGGTGAAGCCGTCCTCATTGAACGGTGTCATGTTGGAAGTCTTCGAATTCGTCGGCGTGGTCGAGCACCGCTGACGGGGGATGGCGATGGCTTGTACTGAGGAACACCGCAGCGAGCTGAATTTCGGGACGATTTTCGACCTTCCTCTGCTTGTATGGCCCGAGAAGCACGCGTTGATCTATGCGCCGCATCGCGTGACCTATGCCGAGCTGGAGCGGCGCACGAATCGTGTGGCGAACGGGCTGCGCGCGCTCGGTATCGGCGAAGGCGACCACGTTGCGGTGCTGGTCAAGAACGACCCTCGCTTCGTCGAGACCCTGCTCGGTGCGCTGCGGGCCGGAGCGATAGTCACGCCTGCGACGACCCGCGCCCATTACAGCACGCTCGCGCATGTCCTGGTGGATTCACGGGCGCGCGTGCTGTTTGCCTCGGCCGATTTTGCTGACGAAGCTGGGCGGCTCAGGACGGAGCTGCCGGACCTTCGGCATGTTTTCGTCATGGATCGGGTGGTTGCCGGCACCGGGCTGTACGACGAATGGCTGGGGGCGCAGCCGGAGGCACGTTTCGTCGCTCCGAAGCGCGCCTCCGACCTCGCATATATCAGCTACACATCCGGCTCCACCGGCGTGCCGAAGGGCGTTCTACTAACTCATGGTGCGATCGCGTGGGCGACGCGCAACCTGCGTCGGGCGCTGCTGTACGGGCCAGAAGAGCGCTGTCTTCTCGCGGTGCCCATGTTTCATGCGAACGGCATGTTCGGCGGGTTGTTCTCGATGCTTGAATGTGGCGGGTCAGTGGTAATTCTGCACGATGTCAACCCAGCCGAGATGATCCGGACGATCGAGCGCGAGCGTTGCACTTATACGACTGGCGTCCCGGCGATGTACAAGATGATGCTGCGCGAGGAGGCCGTGCTTGCTGCGTCGGACTGTTCCTCGCTCCGGTTTGTCATCTGCGGCTCGTCGGAGGTGCCGGAGGATCTGCTGGAGGAATTTTCCCGGCGTCTGGCGCCGATGCTCGAGGCATATGGTCTCACCGAGTGTGGATTCGTGTGTAATAATCCGCGTTGGGGCATACGCAAGCAGGGGACGACCGGGCTGCCGTACCCCGATGTCGAACTGCGCATCGTCGATCCCGAATACGACGATCGCGATGTCGGGCCTGGCGAGGTGGGTGAGCTTCTCGTCCGCTCGCCCGGCAATCTGGTCGGCTACCACAACTTGCCGGAGACCACGACACAGCGGCTGCTGTCCGACGGCTGGTTCCGCACGCGCGACATCGTCCGCGCCGACGAGCAGGGTTATATCGAGATCGTTGGCCGTATCGACGACCGCATAAGTTGTGCTGGTGAGACGATCTATCCAAAGGAGGTGGAGAACGTGCTGATGGAACACCCCGACATTGTCGATGTCGCGGTGGTTCCCATGGCGGATCAGATCAAGGGCGAAGTGCCGGTCGCCTTCGTTGTCGCCGGCAAGCCGGATACCCTGACGGAAGCGGACGTCAAGCAGTTCTTCCTCGACCGGGGTGCGCCCTACATGCATCCGCGGCGTGTATTCTTTCTTGACGAGATGCCGTTGACTCCGGCGAAGAAAATCGACAGGGCGGCGCTCAGGATGATGGGTGCCAAGAGTCCCGGCCGCACAAGCGACCCGCTTCCCCGATAAGCGGCCGCCGTACCCTCGATGCCGAACCGAAGCCCAGCGAGCGTTACCGCACTAATGTAAAGTTCATCAAGTGGGAGGGCGGTAATAAACGCCACAACCTTCGGCTCAGGCTTTGACCGACGAATTTCTGACAGGATGTTGGTGTCAAGAAGCCACGGCATTTACAACGTCACGCCGCGCACAGGAAGACGGAAGCGCTCCGGCTCAATGTCGATGTCACGGTAGGGAGAAGCCTGCAGCGCCGCGATGAGGGCGCCACCTGTGCGCGTTTCGCGCGCCGGTTTGTTGCCCGATTCCGCGAGCTTCTGCAGCCATTGCTCGACGGAAATCCCCTCGGCTGCCGCTCTCGTCAGCACCGCCAAATGCCACCTTGTGTTCCTACTATTACCATATGAGCAAGCCGGGGCAAACATTCAGGACGCGACCGGATGCTTGCAACGCCTTCCAGGGGTCAAAAACGCCATTCTCGCCTTATGCCGCAAGGTTTTTCGGCGTGCTGCATATATTTTGAATCACGCACCGAAGCACGGAGGTCAGGCGATTCAGGAGCATCGAGCTGACGTGACTGTGGTTCGGACGTACCTGCGCGCCGGGTGACGGGACCCGCTCATGAACTCGGATGTCCTGCGCCAGGCGGGTCGTGTGACGGGGGCTATTCTCCGGCGGCGCGAAGTGCGGAGAGGGGTGCTGAGAGGCGGACGAGAGCACTGATGTCGGGCAGGGAGTCGATCGCCTGAACGGTGTTGGCGAGGCGCTCGGTTTCGTCTGCACCCAGCAGGCTTTCGACCAGGCTGGCGAACTTGGCGCGGAGCTCGGCCTCGGTGAGGAAATTATCGGGCTCGCCCTTCGGCACGGTGACCTTGCGGGTGAATGTCGTGCCGCGGGCGCGGATCGTTACCTTGCCGGACATGTTGGCGGGGAACTCCGCCTCGATCTCGGGGGCGAATTCGCAGCTTATCTTTGGCAGCAGGGCGCGGATCGCCGGGTCGGCCAGCTTCTCGTAGCTGTCCCAGGCCATCCGGCCGGTTGCCAGCGCACTGGCGATGACGAACGGACCGCTGAACTGGCCATCGACCACGTTGCGCGGATCGGCCTTCTTCGCCGCGGGCTCGCCGATCAGCATCATGCCGGCCTTGGGCAGGCCGAGGGTGACACTGTCGATCTCGTCCGGCTTCAGGTCGTGCCCGGCGCGCAGCGCGAGGGCCGCGTCGATGCCGGCGTGGCCGTAACGGCAGGAGGGGTAGGGCTTCACCGCGGTCGCCATCAGCTCGAAGACGCGGCCGAGATCCTGGGTGGCACGTTCGGGGGTTGGGTTCGGGGCGTAGGCGCGAAAGAAGCCGTGCCGACCTTCGAGCGCCTCGGCGGCGCCCTTGAAGCCCTCGCGGACCAGCGTGGCGGCGACCAGCCCGTTGGCGGCGGCCCAGCCGACCTGGAAGCGCTTGGTCCAGGCGCCATTGGCGAGGAATTGCAGGCTGCCGGCACATTGGCTGAGCACGGTGCCCAGAGCGCCGGCAATGCCGTCGGCATCTAGGCCAAACACCCGGCCGGCCGCGGCCGCCGCGCCGAATGCGCCGCAGGTTGCGGTGGGGTGGAAGCCGCGGTCGTAGTGCTCGCCGGCGGGCAGAGCGAGGGCGATGCGGCAGGTGGTATCGTACCCGGCGATGATGGCGGCCAGCACGTCGGCGCCGGATGCGCCGGCCATCTCGCCGGCCGCGAGGGCGGCGGGGATGACCGGGGCGCCGGGGTGCAGGCTGCCGGCGGCGTGGGTGTCGTCGAAATCGAGCGAATGGGCCAGGGCGCCGTTCAGGAAGGCGGCGCCGACCGGGCTATAGCGGGCACCGTCGCCGAACACGCCGGCGCTGCCGTTGGCAAGGCCCAGGGCGCGGGCGGCTTTCAGGAAGGAGCCCGTGCTTTCGGCATCGTGCCGGGCACGAATGATGTTGCCGATAAGGTCGAGCAACAGGAGGCGGGCCCGGGCGGGGACCTCTGGGGGCAGACGGTCGAGCGTGATGCCGGCGGCGAAGGCGGAAAGCTGTGCGGTGATGCCCATGGGTGGTCTCCTGCGAAGGTGGGCGGGAGTCTGTGACAAACAGGCTGTGCGGCCAAGGTGATGGAATATGTCGCGAGTGGCGCTGTGCCCGTTCCATGATCCGGGCGGGGACCGAGTGAGCGGATGACCAAGTCACAGGCGAGTGGCGACGGCACTCTCGCTTGGCCATTCGCTCAGACTTGACCTGTGAAAGGATCTTCCTTACCAACAAACGAGCAGATGTAGAACGCTTGAATGATCACCAGCAAACTTACCAGCAAAGCACAGACCACCATTCCACAGGCTGTCCGCATCGCGCTCGGCGTCGGTCCAGGTGACGAAATCGCTTACGCTATCGAGGGCGGACATGTTCTTCTGACCAAGGCGCGCCCCCGGAAGCTCCGCCGTGGCGCGCCGTTCGAGGATCCGTTCGCCGCCTTCTGGGAATGGGACACGCCGGAAGATGAGGAAGCCTTCGGCGACCTGTGATCCATGGACACCATCGGCTCGTCGGATGGCGCCATCGCTCCGTGGGACATCGTCCGGGTCGATTGATCAGGCTGCCACACGGCGCCGGCCTGCGCTGGTTATCGCGACACCGGCGGCGACCGATGCATTTTCCATTGTGTGGGTGTTGATGATCACCAGTGCCACGCACGAACCCTGGCCGCTGGACGTCCCCATCTCGGATCTCCGCTTGGGCGGCCTGTCGCACGCCTGCGTTGTCCGGACCGGCAAGGTGACGACCCTGGATTCTCGGCTGGCGGCGCGGATCAGAGAACTTTCGGTGGCGGACCGCGCGAAGGTCGCAGCTCGTCTTCGCGGACTGTTAGGCTCCGTGCTGGCCGGCTGAAGCATCCCGGCCGATGGAGCCGCGGATCGGCGATGCCGGGTCAACACCAGGGCCATGATTTGTCGGGAGCGCTGCAAAGCAAAGTTTCTTACGTAGATCGGTCCTACGCGGACAGCTTCTGCATCACGGCGTCGGGGATATCGAAATTGGCATAGACGTTCTGCACGTCGTCGCTGTCGTCCAGCGCGTCGATCAGCTTGATGACGGCCGCCGCGCGCTCCTCGTCCAGCGGCACCGAGGTGGTCGGGCGCCAGTCCAGCCGGGCGCTCTCGGGCTCGCCGAAGCGCGCTTCCAGTGCGTCCCGCACGGCGAAGAAATCGTCCGGCGAGGCCGTGACTTCATGGCCATCCGCACCGCTCTCGACATTGTCGGCGCCGGCCTCGATCGCCGCTTCCAGCATGGCGTCGGCATCGGCCGCCGCAGCCGGATAGCGGATCACGCCGAGCCGGTTGAAGAGGAAGCTCACCGAATTGGTCTCGCCCAGCGCACCGCCGTACTTAGCGAAGGCCGAGCGGATGTCGGAGGCGGTGCGGTTGCGGTTGTCGGTCAGCGCCTCGACGATGATGGCGACCCCGGCGGGCCCGTATCCCTCGTAGCGGACCTCGGCGTAATCGTCGCCGGCGCCGGCGCCGGTCGCCTTCTTGATTGCGCGGTCCACGGTGTCCTTCGGCATGTTCGCCTGGCGGGCGGCGATGACGGCCGCCCGCAGCCGCGGATTGGACGCCGGGTCGGGTAGCCCGTGACGAGCGGCGACGGTAATCTCCCGGATCAGCCGGGCGAACTGGCGGGCGCGGCGCGCGTCCTGCGCCCCCTTGCGGTGCATGATATTCTTGAACTGCGAATGTCCGGCCATGATTCAGTTGTCAGTTGTCAGTGGTCAGATTAGTCCGGCAGAGGGGCAGGAGGACAATTGGATGTTCATCGCGATGAACCGATTCAAGGTGCGGCCGGGGTCCGAGGCAGCGTTCGAGGAGGTGTGGACCGGCCGCGACACGTATCTGCAGGGGGTGCCGGGGTTCGTCGAGTTCCACCTGCTGCGCGGGCCCACGGCTGAGGACCATGTGCTTTACTCGTCGCACACCGTCTGGCGTTCGCGCGAGGATTTTGAGGCCTGGACGCGCTCCGAGGCGTTCCGCCAGGCGCACAGCCGGGCTGGGGACAACCGGCCGCTCTATCTGGGCCATCCGGAGCTCGAAGGCTTCGAGGTGCTCCAGACGATCCGGGCGGGGTGACAGCGGGCCGACCTATTCCGCCGCCGCCCTGTAGCGGCGGGCGTAGTGCAGCAGTGCGTCGTCGGCCACGGGCTCGATCGGCGTGAAGTCGCGATGCGCAATCCAGTCGGGGCGGGTCGGCGTGCGGATATAGTTGGAAACCGCATTCAACGTCAGATACACGATCTTGCGCGGATAGGGCGTGATGTTGCCCGCCGAGCCGTGCACCAGGTTGCCGTGGAACATCAGCACGCCGCCGGGCTTGCCGGTTGGTGACACGATGCCGCCTTCCTCGACCAGGCGTTGCACGGTCTGATGATCGAGCGTCCAGAGCGGATACGAGGTGGTGCTGACGTCGTGTGTCGCCGCCAACGTGCCGTGCTTCTGGCTGCGGGGCGCCAGCATCAGCGGACCGTTGATCGGCATGACTTCATCCAGGAACACCGAGATGTTCATGGCGCGCGGCTCCGGCATGCCATCGTCGCGCGCCCAGGTGCCGTAGTCCTGGTGCCACTGCCAAACCTCGCCGTCGAACGCGGCCTTCGCGTTGATCTTGAACTGGTGCATGTAGAGCTTTTCGCCGAATATCTGCTCCACCGGGCGAATTAGCCGCGGATGCGCCCCCAACAGGCGAAAAGCTTCGTCGTAACTATTGGCGGCGAAGGCGGTGCGCGGCGCGCCGGACTGCTCTCGCCAGATCTCCTTACGGTCGGTCCGGAAGATCGCATCTGCTTCGGCGCGAAGGACAGCGACCTCATCGGCGGAGAAAACCTCGGGCAGGAAGAGCCAACCTTCAGTTTCGAACTGCCGGACCTGCTGTGCGGTAAGTGGCATTCCCGACCTCCTGCTGTCGGCGTGGTATCACGGTGTTGTCGATCGAATCCCGGTCTGCTGCCAGGGTCCAGGATTTAGGACGGCACCAGTTGTCTTGCCGTCTTCCATCTGGAACGCAATGCGCGTCCGATAACGCCCCGGGGCATAGAATTCGGTCGCGGAAACCGGAATGACGACCACCGGCTTCGCGCCGTCGAACGCGAACACGTCCCGAGCGAGCGCCAGCACCATTAACCTACCCTGATCAGCGGTCACCTGCAGCAGCGCGTGAGGACCGAACCGGTAGGTGCCCACATATTGTTGCAGAGTCGCCTCGGGCACCGCGAACGACGCCTCCGGATTGAACGGCGCTTCTTGCGGAACGCTGGCTAGAATGGCGTCCCACATCGTTTCCGACGCCACCGTATCCAGAACGAGGCCGCTGACCGAGGTGTCGCTCAACTCATCGGTGCTGGCCGCGAAGAGAGTGTCGCCGTCATCGTAGGTGGAGAAGGGTTGGATTGCTCGTGCCATCGAGGTGTGCACCTGGATCGCCAGCCGCCGCAGATCGGCGTAGCCGAGCCGCTGGTTGGTGACGATTAGGCTGATCGTGGTGTTGCGGGTGGCGGGCTCGCCGTCGGCTGCCGGCGGATGCCAGGTCGGGGTTCGGCTGAGCGGCACGTTCGCCATCAGTTCGGCGGTCTTCGACAACTTGCCCCAGGACGCGGCGCGATGGCAGGAGACTAGATTGCCATCGCGATCCGTTATTGCGCCTGATGCGTTGACGACAACGAAGGCTGCGACCTTCACATTGCCGATCTGGCGGAACGCGCCGCCCTCCCCGGAATGTGCATCGCAGCCAAAGAAGCCGCCCTGCATGGCCATGCGCCCGGCGCCCTGCGCACCAAGGGGAAACACGCCGGGCCGCAGTGCGCGTAGCGCCGCCCAGGCCAATGCCTTGTCAGGGTAAATCTCGTTCAGGCGTCGCCCACCCAGATCATAGATGATGGCCCCGGTGACCAAAGCGACGTTGCGCCACGCACCACTCCGGATGCCTTCATCCTTGAGACCGGTTGCCACCGCGGTGATTGCCTCCTCGCCGTAGGCCGAACCTCCGGCGAAGACGACCGCATCCCAGTGCGGCGCGGCATAACCAAGCCGCATCGCATCCGTGTTGACGGTGCCGGGCGCGCCGCCCCGCGAGTCCACAACCACAGCAGCCCGATGAGCGAAGCGGATGATGGTCAGCCCGGTCGGTCCCGCCTCATAGGTGCCGACACCCACTTCGATCTCGGGCCAGTCGAACTTCAGCGTCCGGCCATGGATAGCGGTATCGGGAACCAGGTCCGATTGATCGGCGATGGCCGCAGACGTCCACAATGCCGCCACGGCCGACAGCGCCAGCGCTGTCGCTTTGCCCCACATCGTCATCACCCGGCCAGATAACCGCCATCGACGTGCAGCTCGGCGCCGGTGATATACGACGCCTCATCCGATGCGAGGAACAGCGCAGCGTTCGCCACTTCGTCGACCTCCCCGGCGCGGCCGAGCGGTACTCGCTCCAGCATCTTCGCCCGCACCGCCGGATCGGCGGTGGCGCCCGAGGTGCGCATCGGCGGCATCAATCCCGGATGGATCGTGTTCACGCGGATATTGTCGCGGCCGAACTGCACGGCGGCCGATTTGGTCATGATCCGCACGGCGCCCTTCGAGGCGTTGTAGCCGAAATGAATCCGGTGCTGACCGGCATTGCCGGAGATCGACGAAAGATTGACGATCGATCCGCCGCCGGCCTTCTGCATCTGCGGGATCTCGAATTTCATGCCGAGGAAGACGCCGGTGGCGTTGACCTCCATCAGGCGGTGCCAGGCGTCGGTCTCCATCGTATCGTTCACCTTGCTGCCGCTGATGCCGGCATTGTTCACCGCGACGTTCAGCTTGCCGAAGGTCGCGACGGTGGCATCGACGACCGATTTCCAGTTCGCCTCGTCGGTGACGTCGAGGCGGAGGAACGTTGCCTCGGCGCCGGCGGCGCGGATGCTGTCCACGACCTGGCGGGCTTCGTCTTCCAGCACGTCGGCCACCACGACTTTGGCGCCCTCGCGGCCGAAGCGCCGGGCCGTTGCCGCGCCCATGCCGGAGGCCGCGCCGGTGATGATCGCTACTTTGCCTGCCAATCGCATGGGCCGATCCCTCCTTTGGCTTCGCCGTGGGCCGGCACGCAGCCGGCCGGCTTGGCTCCCGGGCGCGACCGTAGCACGATGGGTGAAACCACAGGAGCCTCCGCAGCTATGGCCCATCGCGGCATGACGTTCGGCATCTTCCTCGCCCCGTTCCACCGGGTGGGCGAGAACCCCACACTGGCGATCAGCCGCGATGTCGAGCTGCTGGAGTGGCTCGATTGGCTCGGCTATGACGAGGCGTGGATCGGCGAGCACCACTCGGCGGGGTGGGAGCTGATCGCGTCGCCGGAGCTGGTGATTGCCGCGGCGGCGGAGCGGACCAAGCACATCCGGCTGGGCTCGGGCGTGACGAGCTTGCCTTATCATCATCCCCTGCTGGTGGCGCAACGTTTCGTCCAGCTCGATCACATGACGCGCGGGCGTGCCATGCTGGGATGCGGACCGGGGGCGCTGACCTCGGATGCCTACATGCTGGGGATCGAGCCGACCACCCTGCGGCCGCGCATGATCGAGTCGCTGGAGGCGATCACTCGGCTGCTCCGGTGCGAAGAACCGGTGACGATGAAGACCGACTGGTTCGAGCTGCAGGAGGCTCGGCTGCATCTGGCGCCTTATACGGATCCCTGCTTCGAGATCGCGGTCGCCAGCACGATCACCCCGTTCGGCATGATCGCCGCCGGGCAGTTCGGGATCGGTGTGCTGTCGATCGGCGCCGGATTGCCGGGCGGGCCGGAGGCGATGGCGAGCCAGTGGAAGATCGCAGAAGAAACCGCCGCCAAGTACGGCAAGACGATGGACCGCAAGCGTTGGCGCATCGTCGTCAACGCGCACATCGCCGAGGACGACGAGCAGGCACTGCGCGAGGTGAAAGCAGGCGAGCGGGTGGAGACTCAGACTTATTTCGAGGACACGCTCGGCCGTCCGCCCGGCCGTGCCGATGACCCGCTGCGCGATGGGGTGAAGATGGGGACCACGCTGGTGGGCTCGCCGGAGACGGTGGCGAAGGGCATCCGACGGCTGCTGGAATATAGCCAGGGCGGCTTCGGCGGCATCCTGTTCCGTGCGCATGAGTGGGCCAACCGTGAGCAGACGTTACGCAGCTATGAGTTGTTTGCCCGTTACGTGATACCGCAATTCCAGGGATCGCTGGACACCGTCATCGGATCGAACAAGTTCGTGCGCGAGAACCGCACGCGGGTAGTGGGGGGCACTGTCGAGGCGGTGCGACGTGCGTTCACCGATCATGGGCGGGCGGTGCCGGAGGGGTATCGCGAACGCACCATTGGCGCGAGGGATGTAGGGGGCTGATGGGCCGGCGGCCGGTCTCCCCCGCTTGATGCGTATGGGGCGTGCGGGCTTATGGTGGGCGGCCCGGAGCGCCAGCACGTTCCGCAATGACTGCGCCGGCCGCGCAGGCGTCCGGCAGCGCGTCACTTCACCGCGCCCAGCGTAAGCCCCCTCACCATGAACCGCTGCAACGCAGCAAAAACAACGGCAACTGGCAACGTTGCCACCAGCGTCGCGGCCATCACCTGGTTCCACTCCACCGAGTAGCGCCCGGCCACCAGGTTCACCGCCTGCAGGGTGACCGTCTGTTTATCCTGGGAACGCAGCATGGTAAGCGCGACCACGTATTCGTTCCACCCGTAAACGAATGCGACCGAGGCGCAGACGGCGATAGCGGGAACGGCAAGCGGCAGGAACATGTGCCAGATCGCGCGAATGCGTCCGCAGCCGTCGATCCAGGCGGCTTCCTCGATATCGCGGGGGATGGCGGCGAAATAGGCCGACAGCATCCAGACCGAGAACGCGATCTGGAATGCACCATAAATCAGAATCACGCCAAGCCGCGTATTCACCAGCGAACCGTCGCCGAACGGGACAGCCGCGGCCATTCGGAACAGGCCGAGGATCAGCAGCACCGGCGCCAGCATCTGCGTGACCAGCAGGAACAGGCGGTAGAAGGGTTTTAGACGGAACTGGAGACGCGCCAGGGCGTAGGCGGCAGGGATAGCGACGCACAGCGTAAGCAACACGGACCCGAAGCAGATTATCAAGCTGCTGGGAATGGCGGTGCTGAAATGCGCCTGTTCCCACATCGCCGGGAAGCTCGCAAAGCTCCAGTGCCTGGGGAGCCAGCGCGGCGGATACGACATCACCTCGGTTTCGGGTTTCAGCGCGGTGGAAATCATCACCGCGAAGGGAAACAATACCAGCACGATCAGCGGCGACAGCACCGCCCAGGATAGCAGTGATCGGAGGAGCTTGCGCTTCATGCTTCCTCCCGCTGCAAACGCATATACACAACCGTGAACGTAAGCACGATCGCCAGCATCAGCACAGAGACGGCAGCCGCCGGTCCCGGTCTGCCGAGGCTGAACGCAAGCTGGTACGCGTAGGTCACCAGGATGTGCGTGGCGTTGTCCGGCCCGCCCTGCGTCATCACCCAGATGATGGGAAAGGAGTTGAACACATAGATTACATTCAGCACCATGGCGATCTCGATGAACGGCTTCAGCAGCGGCAACGTAAGATACCGGAACTGCTGCCAGGCAGACGCGCCATCGATCCTCGCCGCCTCATAGATATCGGTCGGCATGGAGGACAATCCGCCCTGGAAAATCGTCGCCGTGAACGGGATGGAAACCAGGATCCCGACACCAATCTCGACCGGAAACGCGGTATCGGCGCGGGCCATCCAGTGTATCGGACCGGAAATCAGCCGAAGACCTTGCAGGATGCCGTTGATCATCCCGTAATCGGCATTGAACGACCATTCCCACAGAATGGCTGCCATTGCCAGCGACAGCGCCCAGGGCAGCATGACGATGGTGCGGGCGATCCCACGGCCATAAAAATCCTGCTGCAGCACAAGCGCGACGGGCACCGAGATCAGCACCGTGCCCCCGACCACCGTCGCGGTCCAGATAAGGGTCCGCACCAGCGAGCCATAAAACACGGGATCGGCCAGCACGCCCGCGTAATTGGCCCAGCCGACGAAGCCGCGGAGCTGCCCGAACGGCGAAACGTTCGACAGCGACAGTCGCACGATCACGAAAAACGGGTACAGGATGATCGCTACAGCCAGCAGCAGGCTCGGCAAGATCAGCAGCAGCGCCAGATTTTGCCGGGCCAGCAGCCGGAACGAAGGCCAGGCATCCAGCAGCGCGGGAGGGCGTACCTGTTCGCTCGCCCGTCCCGCACTGACCATGCTTTACAGCACCTGATCCGCCTGCTGCGACGCGCGTTTCAGTGCGGCCGCGGGTTGCGCATGACCCAGATAAACCGACTGCAACGCGTCAATCACGTCTTTTGCCACATCCTCCCATCCGACGATCACCGGCGCGAAATGCGCGCGCGGCATAAGGTCGACAAACACTTTGAGCCGGGGGTCATTGGCGAAGTACGGATCCTCCGCCACCGCCTTGGTGGTGGGCAGGAAGCCTTCGTTCTTGTTGAACAGGACGCGCGGCTCCTTGGTGAAGATAAAGTCCAGGAATTTGAACGCAGACTTTTTGACCTTGGAGTTCTTGAACATGACGATGGAATCGGTCACTGCATAGGTTGATTCCGTGGTGCCCTTGGGAACCGGCACGATGCCGTATTGCAGGTTGGGCGATTCCTTGGCGATCTGACCGATCAGGAACGGCGCGGTGATCACCATGCTCAGGCGGCCCTGCTTGAACAGGTTCTGCAGGTCCTCACGGTTGTAGCTGGTCACGGCGGTCTCGGTCAGGCCCTGATCGATCATCATCTTGTACAACGTCAGCGCCTTGACGCCCGCCGGACTGTCGAACGCCACCGCCTTGCCTTGCTTGTTGACCAGCTCCCCGCCGTAGCTCCAGAGCGCATAATACCAATAGACGTCGGTTTCGATCTCCTTGCCTTGCAGGCCGAAACCGTACGCACCCGCCGCTTTGACCTTCTTCGCGGCGGCGACCACGTCATTCCATGTCGCCGGGCCATTGGGGAACCCGGCCTTGGTAAGCATTTCTTTGTTATAGAACATGGCGCGCGCCGAGGCTGCGATCGGCAAACCATAGACTTTGCCGCCGATCGAGCCGGGCTGCAGGAAAATCGGGACGAACCGGTTCCTGAACTGCGGCGTCATGAAGCTGTCGAGCGGCTCCGCCACGCCGTCCTTGACGAAATCCAACAGCCAGCGTGTGCCGATGATCGAAAGGTCCGGGGTGGTGCCACCGGAAATGTCGGTCTGCAGGGTCTGCAGCAGCGAGTTCCAATTCACCACATCGATGTTCACCTCGATGTCGGGATTGGCCTTGTGGAACTCGTCCGCCATCTGCTGGAAATAGGGGCCGGTGGCATTGCTGTATTCGGCCACGACGAAGTGCACCGTTTCGGCCGCACTGGCCCAGGTCGGGCGCAGCAGCGGCAGGCTGGCCGCCCCGCCCAAGGCTGCCCGCCGCCCAAATCCAGTCGCTTGTCGTCCCATCGCGCAGTTCCTCCGTTTGCATTATCGCGTTGCACTATCGCGGCTTGCATTGCGGCGGCCATAGCAAAGAACGCGGCGCCCGCGTTGACAAGATGGAGACCAGGAATGCCGTCAATCATGCTCCAGGAGATCAGCGCAATCCCCCAGGTGGTCGCCGCCGCCCTCACGGAAGACCGCGCGCTCTATGCCGAAGCCGGGAGAATGCTGCGAGAACGACACCCGGCCTTCGCGGCCACCGTGGCGCGAGGCAGTTCCGATCATGCCGCCTCCTACGCGGCGAGCCTGTTCGGGATCCGGGTGGGTCTGGCGACCGCGAGCCTGTCGCCCTCACTGGTCACGCGCTATGGGGCGCGGCTCGCCCTGTCCGGCGCGCTGGTGCTGGCCGTGTCACAGAGCGGCGCAAGCCCCGACCTGGTTGACGTACTCGCGATGGCCCGCCACGGCGGCGCACTCACCGTCGCGCTGGTCAATGCGCTCAATAGTCCGCTCGCGCGCCAGGCTGAATGCGTGCTGCCCCAGCGGGCCGGCCCGGAACAGGCAGTCGCCGCCACCAAGAGCTTCGTTCTGAGCCTGCTCGGCATCGCGAGGCTGGTCGCTACCTGGACCGAGGATGCGGCGCTCACCTCTGCGCTGGCATTGCTGCCCGACCGGCTGGAAGCCGCGCTCCAATGCGATTGGTCCGCAGCGCGCGAAACACTTCGCGGAGTCAACGAGGCGGGGACGTTCGTCCTCGCGCGTGGCCCGACCCTGGCCATGGCACAGGAAGCGGCGCTCAAGCTAAAGGAAACCTCCTATCTCCACGCCGAAGCCCTCAGCAGCGCGGAGATCCGCCACGGGCCGCGCGCAGTCATCGACCGTCGCTTCCCCGTGTTGGGCTTTGCCCTCTCGGATGCTGGCGGGGCCGACACGCGAGCGCTGTGCGCAGAGCTCGCCAACGCCGGTGCCCCGGTGTTGCTCGCCTCCCACACCCCAGCCTCGGCAGGCACCCACCTGCCCCTGCCGCCACCGCTGCATACGCTGCTCGATCCCGCCGTCGCGGTGACGGCCTTCTACCCGTTCGCCGAAGCACTCGCCCGCGCGCGTGGGCTGGATCCGGACCGCCCTCGCAGCCTGCAGAAAGTAACGCGGACGATCTGACGCAAATTTCGTGGCCGGCTGCATTGCCATTCACTCGGACGACCATCTGCGCCCGCACGCGTCGGCGCCAATAGCAATCCGCCAGACTCCGCGGCGCTCCGTGTGAACCTTCCCTGATCATGAGCCCAGGCGGAGCAATCGTCATCTGGGAACCATATCGATATGCATGGACTTAACGGATCAGGCTGGATCGTATCGCCCGAAACGGGGCTGTGAACGAGTACGCTGATCGGCACCGTCTCGCCTTGCATCAAGGCAATCAGGCCCAGTCCTCCGTCTTCAGTTGCGCGGGAACGCGGCCGAATGCCTTGTCACGGGTGACCAGTGTCGCATCTGCCGCGACGGCGTGTGCAGCGATCATCATGTCAAACGGCGCGAGGCTGACATCGTTCAGCTCGCAAGCAGCGCGGAGGTCGGCGTACGACCGGGCGGCCTCGCGGTCCCACGAGAGGACATCGACACGCAGCAGGAATTGTTTGACGCGTTCAGTCAGGGCAGGCGGATAGTTCCGACGAGACAGGCCGTAGAGAAGTTCAGCCTCCGTGACGACCGAGATCGTGATCTCCTCCATTGGCAGCGCGATCAGTCGCCGTGCGATCTCCGGCCGATCGCTCTTGATGACGTGACTCGCTATATTGGTGTCGAGCAGATAGCCGCTCATTTCGACCAATTCTTGAACGGATCCCGGTCCTGAGTCGGCATGCGGCGATCGGCAGGCCCCATGAAATCCTTCGGGACCGGCTGCTTTCCGTAGAGCTCGAACAGGCCGTCCCAGGAATCGGGCTTGCGGGACAGGATCACGTCGCCGCTCCTGGGATCACGACGGACGAAGACTTCCTTGCCTTCGAAACGGAATTCCGCCGGGAGCCTGACGGCCTGGCTGCGGCCTGTGGTGAAAAGCTTGGCGGTCCTGGTCGGCATGGCGAGATATCCGTTCGTAGCTATCCAGATACATACCAAGTGGTAAATACATATCAAGGTAGCTATCAGGCACGTGGCCGGTTGTAATGTATGGTCCGCCCGATATTCGTTCGCGCTAATCGCCGCCCAGCGCCGCCTCCACCCGGCGGACCGCCTGCAGCGGCAAAGCAGCTCGACCGACCACCTGGCCACCGACGCAGGCCAGCCAGTCGGCGCCGTCCGGGGGCGTGGGGCGAAGCTCGATGACCTTCGCCTCCTCGTCGAGTGCGACCGCGCGGTATTGCCGCCAGTTCGACCAAAGCGGGCCGGGCAGACGCACCACGCGGGCGATCGCCTTGCCGGCGTCATCCAGGCCGATCCATTCGAGGGCGCGGGCCATGCCCACCCCTTTGTCCGTGCGACCCCGCGTCCAGTGAAGGCGGGGCGCTGCCACTTAGTGGCCCACCGTCACGGGGACACCCCGGCCATCAGGCGCTCTTGGCCATGATCTCGTCCGCGATGTTGCGCGGCACGGGTTCGTAGTGGTGGAACTGCATCGTGAACGAGGCCCGTCCCTTGGTCATGCTTCGCAAATCTGAAATATAGCCGAACATCTCCTTCAGGGGAACATGGGCCCGCACAATGACCGTGGACCCTGAGCTCTCCTGGTTCTGGATCATGCCGCGGCGACGGTTAAGATCTCCTACCACGTCGCCCACGTGATCCTGGGGGGTAGTGACCTCCACGTCCATCATCGGCTCCAGCAGGATCGGACCGGACTTTTTCATGCCGTCGCGGAAGCACGCCTTGGCGGCGATCTCGAAGGCCAGCGCCGAGCTGTCGACGTCGTGGTACTTGCCGTCGATGAGACTGTATTTGAAGTCGACGGTCGGGAAGCCGGCCAGCACCCCGGTGTCGGCCTGGGAGCGTATGCCCTTCTCGACCGCCGGGATATACTCCTTCGGCACTGCGCCGCCGACGACTGCATTCTCGAATACGATGCCGGCATTCCGCTCCAGGGGCTCGAAGGTGATCTTCACCTCGGCGTACTGGCCGGCGCCGCCGGTCTGCTTGCGGTGGGTATAGGTTTCGGTGTGCGCGCGGGTGATCGTCTCGCGATAGGCGACCTGCGGGGCGCCGATATTAGCCTCCACGCCGTATTCGCGCCTCAGGCGGTCGATGATGATCTCCAGGTGCAGTTCGCCCATGCCGGAAAGGATGGTCTGCCCGGTCTCCTGGTCGGTGCGCAGCCGCAGGCTGGGATCCTCGCCGGCCAGCTTCTGCAGGCCGATGCTCATTTTATCGATCGAGTCCTTGGTCTTCGGCTCGACCGAAATGTCGATCACCGGCACCGGGAAGGCCATGCGTTCGAGCACCACCGGGTCCTGCGGCGAGGCCAGCGTGTCACCGGTCGCGGTGTCCTTCAGGCCGACGAAGGCGACGATGTCGCCGGCCTCCACGTCCTTGATCTCCTGGCGCTTGTCGGCGTGCATCTGGAACATCCGCCCGATGCGCTCGCGGTGGCCCTTGGTGGTGTTCAGCACCATGTCGCCGGAATGCAGCGTGCCGGCATAGAGACGCACGAAGGTCAGGGTGCCGTATTTGTCGTTGATGATCTTGAACGCCAGGCCGGCGAACGGCGCGGCCGGGTCGGCCTTGATGCGGCGGCGGTCGGAGTGCTCGCCATCCTCCTCGCCCTCGCCGGCGGCGATGCTGATGCCGGGTACGTCGAGCGGGCTCGGCAGGTAGTCCACCACCGCGTCGAGCAACGGCTGCACGCCCTTGTTCTTGAAGGCAGTGCCGCACAGCACGGGACGGAAGGCGCCGGAGATCGTGCCGGCCTTGACGCAGCGCTTCAGCGTGGCTTCCGAGACGTCGCCATGCTCGAAATACTCCTCCATCGCCGCGTCATCGACCGAGAGCGCGGTGTCGAGCAGGTTCTGGCGGTACTCGCGGGCGCGCTCGGTGAGATCGGCCGGGATCTCCTCGTCGTGGAACTTCGCTCCCAGTTCGCCGCCCTCCCAGACGACAGCCTTCATGCGGACCAGATCGACGACGCCGATGAACTTGTCCTCGATGCCAATCGGAAGCTGCAGCGGCAGCGCCACGATATCGAGCTTCTCCTTCAGCGTGGCAGTGGCGCGGTAGAAGTCGGCGCCGGTGCGGTCGAGCTTGTTGATGAAGATGATCCGGGGGACATTGTAGCGGTCGGCCAGCCGCCAGTTGGTCTCGGACTGCGGCTGCACGCCGGCCACGCCTTCGATAATGAAGATGGCGCCGTCGAGGACACGCAGGCTGCGGTTCACCTCGATGTTGAAGTCGATGTGGCCCGGCGTGTCGATAATGTTGATGCGGTGGTCCTTCCACTCGCAGGTGACCGCCGCCGAGGTGATGGTGATCCCCCGCTCGCGCTCCTGCTCCATGTAGTCGGTCGTGGTGTTGCCGTCGTGCACCTCGCCGATCTTGTGCGACACGCCGGTGTAATAAAGGATACGCTCGGTCGTGGTGGTCTTGCCGGCATCGATATGCGCGGTGATGCCGATGTTGCGGATTCGGGCGAGGCCTAGGGGCGCGTCGGTGGCAGGCATAGGGGTCTCCATATCGCGACGGGCGCGGAGGGGGCTCGATAGGTTCGATGAGCCCCCGCGCGCCCGCGGATGATCCGGCCGCTCCGGCCGGCGTCTATCTCGCCGTTCATGTGCGATGGCCGGGCGATTTTTGCAAGCACCGAATCGTGAACTTGGGGGTCGTATGCGGCGCCGGCGGTCACTCTTTGTCACCGCTGGACACGGCGACTTCGGCTAGTGTACGGACCATGGATATCGCAGCGGCACAGGCACTGGTGCGCTTCGGCCTCGGGCGGCGCGGCACGGAGCCTCCGGCCGCCGATCCTCAAGGTTGGCTCAGGAACCAGGTGCGCGGGCCAGACCCGGGGACCGGCATGCCGGCGCCCGATCTGGCTGCCGGGATGCAGGCGCTGCGCACCGACCAGGAGATGAGGCGGGAGAACAAAGGCGCGCTCCCCCCAGGCATGTCAATGAGCCGGGATGCGTTCCGCGGCGATGCATTGACGCTGCTCAACTGGGGGCTGGTGACACCGGCGCCGTTCCGTGAGCGGCTGGTCTGGTTCTGGATGAACCATTTCACGGTCTCGAGCCGTCAGCCACGGATCATGCCTCTCATCGGCCCGTTCGTTGCCGGGGCTATCCGCCCGCATGTCACCGGGCGCTTCGGCGACATGCTACTGGCGGTGGTGCGCCATCCGGCGATGCTGATGTATCTCAACAACAATGTCTCGGTCGGTCCGGAGAGCGCGGCCGGACAAGACGGGAAGCACGGGCTCAACGAGAACCTGGGCCGCGAGTGCCTGGAGCTGCACACGGTCACGCCGGCCTCCGGCTACACCCAGGCGGACGTGACGAATTTCGCCCGCATTCTCACCGGATGGTCGATTGATTGGAAGGCAGGCGAGTTCGGGTTCAAGTTCAAACCGAGGGCGCACGAGCCCGGGCCGGTGCCGCTGATGGGCCGGACTTTCCCGCCCGGCGAGCAGGGCGGGATTGAGGCGCTGGCCTTCCTCGCCAACCATCCGGCCACCCATCGCAACCTGGCGACCAAGCTGGCGCGTCATTTCGTCGCCGATGAGCCCCCGCCGGACGCGGTTCGCCAGATCGAGGCCGTGTTGCGAGATACTCACGGCGATCTCGGCGCGGCGTCCGAGACGCTGATCGGACTCGAGGGGGCCTGGCAGCCGGGTACGAAGCTCCGCACGCCAATGGAGTTGGTGGTAGCGGCGCTTCGGGCCCTCGATGTACCGGCGGCCTCTTTTCCGATGCTTGGTGCCTTGAGGATGCTTGGCCAGCCGCTCTGGGCGGCCCCGCAGCCGAACGGCTGGCCGGACCGAGGGATCGATTGGGTCGCGCCGGAAGGGATGCTGCGGCGGATCGATTTCGCCTATACGCTCGCCGGCCGATTTGGCGGCGACGGTGCGCCGGATGAACTGGCGGTCGGCAGCCTCGGTCCGCTGCTGCGGCCGGCAACGCTGGACGCGGTCCGGCGCGCCGGATCACGCCGCGACGCGGTCGCGCTGCTGTTGGCTTCCCCCGAATTCCAGAGGCGCTGAGATGACGCGACCGGCCCTTCTGCTGTCACGGCGAAGCGCGCTGCTTGGCTTGACCTCAGCCGTGAGCCTGGCGTCGCCCTGGGGCCGGGCCTCGCTCGCGCTGGCTGCCGCGTCGACCGACCGGCGGCTGGTGGTGGTCATCCAGCGCGGGGCGATGGACGGGCTTGCGGCGGTTGTGCCGTATGGCGATCCGGCGCTCGCCGGGCTGCGCGGGGAGATCACCCCAAGCGGGCCCGGCCAGGAAGGCGGGGTGCTTGACCTGGGCGGCTTCTTTGGCCTGCACCCGGCGCTGCAGAACCTGCTGGCGATGTACCAGGCCGGCGAGCTCTTGCCGGTGCATGCGGTGGCCGGGCCCTATCGGGTGCGCAGCCATTTCGAGGCGCAGGATTACCTGGAGTGCGGCTCCGACCACATGCTGAAGAGCGGGTGGCTGAACCGTGTCGCCGGCATCCTGCCGGCAAGCGAGGCGGGCCGCGAAGGCGACGCGGTGGCGGTTGGCATGGCAATGCCGCTGCTGCTGCGGGGGCCGGCCCGGGTCGCGAGCTGGGCACCGCGGGGCTTCGGTGCCGCCCCGCCGGACCTTTACGCGGAAGTGTCAGCTCTGGCCTCGGGCGACGCCCTGATCGGGCCGGCGGTTCGCGAGGGGCTGCGAGCGCGGGGGTTCAGCAAGGAGGTTCTGTCGGGCGATCCCTTGCCGCGGGACCAGTCGCCGTTCGCAGTGCTGGCGACGACGGCGGGCGAAATGCTGGCGCGCCCCGACGGTCCGCGTCTGGCCGCACTGGAGATCGGCGGTTGGGACACGCATGTCGCGCAGTTGCCGCGGTTGAACGAATTGCTGACGCGGTTTGATGCCGGGCTGGCGGCCTTGAAGGCAGGGCTGGGGCCGGCATGGCGGGACACCGTGGTGCTGACGATGACCGAATTCGGCCGCACCGCGCGGGTGAACGGCACCAGGGGAACCGATCACGGGACCGCAACGGTAAGTTTCGTATTCGGCGGCGCCGTGGCGGGCGGACGGGTGGCCGGGTCATGGCCCGGCCTGGGTCCGGGCCGGCTGTTCGAGGACCGCGATCTGCAGCCGACGACGGATCTGCGATCGGTGCTGAAAGGCGTGCTGGCGCAGCATCTGGGGATCGGGCCGGCGGGGCAGGCTGCGGTGTTCCCGGAGAGCGCCGGCGCGGCGCCGATGCCGGGGTTGGTCCGCGCCTGAGGCGGCCAATTCACTGAACGGCAGGCCCCCTCCCCCCACCTCCAAGGGGAGCAGGAGCCTTCTGCAACTCGTAGACGAAATAGGTGCAGAGGAAATCCTGCAGGCGCCGTATCTTCGCCAGGTGCCGTCGCAATTGGTTGCTCCCGCTATGGGCCTCTCGGCGTGGAATGGAGAGACCCGCCTGCCGGACAACGCTTTCGAAACGTCGGGTGGTCAGCCTGTTGAGGTCGGTAAATTCGGTCTGGCCGCGATAAGGATTTGCTTTGGGGACCCCGTTCGCGTCGAGATGCCACCATCGCGGCCGAAAGCGTGGACTATCGTAGACGTGCGCCGCGATGCGATACAGCGCCGCCGGACCTAGCACCATGTGAATCCATGGCAGCGGAACGATCGTGTGCAGGTGGTGACCATAAGGGTGACGCCACTGGCTTCCCCAGAGGATCAGAACCTTGCCACCGGGCGCGAGAATGCGTGCCCATTCCTGGATGATCGCTTCGTATTCCATGACGTGTTCGAGCATCCAGAAGGACAGCACGACCTCGATCGATGCATCCGGGAGCGAAATGCGGGAGGAATCCGGTTCGAGCTGAAACGTGATATTCGGTTCCGGGTCGCTCGCCGCCTTCTCGATCGATCTTGGGTCGATATCCATTCCGATGACATGCCGGGCGCCGAGTGAGGCGGCCAGCCGCGACAAGTGGCCAAAGCCGCAGCCGAAGTCGAGCACGCGCTTGCCGGCCACCTCGGCCGCCGAAAAATTCTGATGAAAGGACGATCTGATTTCATCGAGCCGCCAGTCGGCATAAGAGTCGACCGAGAAGCCGCCAACTTCTTGCGCCGGCTTTAATGGCAAATGGCGCCGCAGGGAGACGCGATAGGCTATTTGCTCGACCAGTGAGCGTACGGGCGCGGCACCCGCTCGCAGAATTCCACTTGCCATACCGGCCTTCCGTACGTGGCCCATGCTCCGCGGCGTCGACACCCAGCGGCGCCATCCGTCCGCCAAACGCGCAAACCCGGGGCCCAATCGCATCTGAGCGAGGCAACGACGGCATCAGTGCAGATCTGTCCCGCCACGCTGATCTTCGTCCCTAATCGAGAGGGAATCAACCGGTGATCCGTGGCGATTCGACGCCAGCGTTCGGGCGCGCCGACTGGACGCAGAAGCGTGCGGCGCGTATCGGCGGTCTCGAGATGACGGAACGTTTCACTGCTCTCTACCGCGTCCGCGCCGAGGCCGCCTCGATCCAGGCTCGGGCGGTGGCGATCGCGGTGGAGCAGAGCGTCGAGATGCCGCTCGAAGCGATCGATGCGCCGGCAGTGCTGCGCGACGTGGTGGGCCGCGTCGAGGCGATCGAGGACCGCGGCGGAGGCCTGTACGATGTGCGCATCGCGCTGGCCGTTGCAACGGTGGACGGGGACGCCGGCCAGTTGCTCAACATGGCATTTGGCAACACGTCCCTGCATGACGACGTAACATTGCAGGACCTCGAGCTGCCGCCCAAGCTCGTCGCTCAGCTCGGCGGCCCTCGGCACGGCGTGGCCGGACTGCGGTCGCGGGCAGGCGCGAGCGGTCGTGCCTTGACCTGCTCGGCGATCAAACCGCAGGGGCTGCCGCCGGCGCGGCTGGCCGAGCTCGCCGAACGCCTGGCGGGCGGCGGGCTCGATTTCGTCAAGGACGACCACGGGCTCGCGGACCAGCGTTATGCGCCGTTCGCTGCCCGTGTGCCCGGCTGTGCCGCCGCGGTGCGGCGCGCCGCCGCGATCACCGGTCACCCCACCCGGTATGTCCCCAGCCTTTCCGGTGATGCCGAGGCGATGCGGCGCCAGCTCGCCCTGGCTCGCGACGAGGGGCTGGACACGGTGATGATCGCGCCGTTGCTGGCGGGCTTCGCGAATGTCCAGGCGCTCGGGCGCGAGTTTCCGGACATTGCCTGCATCGCGCATCCGACGATGGGCGGAGCGGCGCGCATCGCGCCAGAGCTGCTGATCGGGAAGCTGTTCCCTATGATTGGTGCGGACGCGGTGATATTTCCGAACCATGGCGGACGGTTCGGCTACTCCGAAGCCACCTGCCGTCGGATCGCCGAAACGGCGCGCGCCGCCGGGGCGGGCCTTCGCGGCGCCCTGCCGGTCCCGGCCGGCGGGATGACGCTGGCGCGCGTTCCCGAAATGCTTGATTTCTACGGCAGGGATACGATGTTGCTGATCGGAGGCAGCCTGCTCTCCACACGAGAACGCCTGACCGAGGCGACAACCGCCTTCACTCAGACCGTCGCCGCGCATTCCTACGGCCAGAGCCCATGAGCATAGACCGATCCGCCGCCATACGCCCGTTCCACGAGGCCGACTTCGCCTGGGAGGATGTGCCGTGTCAGCCGTACAAAGAAACCGGCGACGCGCCGTTCAGGGCGATCTCGCGACGGATGCTGTTCGCCGAGCCGGCGCTGGGTTGCGAGCTGCGTTATTTCGAAATGGCGCCTGGGGGATACTCGACGCTGGAGCGGCACGAGCATATGCATGCGGTGATGATCTTGCGCGGCCGCGGCCGCTGCCTGCTGGGCGATCAGGTGCGGATGGTCAAGCCGTTCGACCTGATCTCGGTTCCTCCGTGGACCTGGCACCAGTTCCGCGCGACCGAGGGAGAGACGCTTGGATTTCTTTGCATGGTGAACGCAACGCGTGACCGCCCGCAACTCCCGACCGAGCGGGAACTTGCGGCGCTGCGTTTGGACCCGGACATCTCCGCGTTCCTCGAATAATCGAGGGCCGCGACTCGCCGGCGATCGGCAAGCATTTGGGCCATCGTTCGCTGCCGCCGGCTGTCCGCTCTGAAAGTGCTCGACCATTCACTGTTTGTGGCCGATAGTGCCACCTTTCCGGGAGGGCCGGCGATCAGGGGATGACCGACAGGCATTGCATTCTGGTTGTCGAGGATGAGCCGCTGGTGGCGGAGGTGGTGGTCGACGCGCTGAGCGATACCTATCGAACCATCGCGGTGGATGCGGCGACGGACGCACTGGAGCAGATTCGCCAGGGCGGCATCGACCTTGTCCTGCTCGACTACCTGCTGCCCGGCGGCGGCTCCGGCCAGGTTCTGGCATCGGCCGATGCCGCGGGAGTGCCGGTGGTGATCATGAGCGGCGATGCCGAGCGCCAGAGCGAGCTCAGCGCCGGCAGCCATCCGTTCGTCGCCAAGCCGTTCCGGATCGAGGACCTGATCAGCGCTGTCAACGCTGCTGTCGGCCGCGCATCGTAAGCCCTTCCACCTCTGCGCGAGAGGTCGGATCGCGAAGCGATCCGAGTGAGGGTGTCGCACGTCGTGGCATCTTCACCGGCCAGGGTGCGCGCGGCGACCTCTCCCACAGAGCGGGAGAAGTGTTACGTTTCCTTGCGTTCTTCTTCGCGAAGCTGCGCGGGTGGCGTCTGAAAGAACCGAGCGAACTGGTAGACCGTATCGTCCTCTTGGTTCCAGCAAACATAGCCGCGGCAGTCGCGCGGCCGCGCCTCGTACACCGTGCACATGCGGTCCTTGCCGAGGAACTGGCAGACATTGTAACCCGACTTGATCCGCTTGGCCCCTTTGCGGGTCTTCTCGACGATGTGCCGTTCCTCGAAGCCGCGTACGGTCAGGCCCAGGAATTTCGCCAGCCGCCTGATGTCGGCCCGGCTCACTTCGACATAACCGGCCATGCGGCAACAGAAACTCGGGCACTTCAGGCAGTCCAGGGCATGGCCGGTCATGCATTATTGTCGTGCACAATCGCGGAGTCGGCAACAGTTCAAAGCGGGTGATCAGCAAGGCTCGGCCGGCTGCCAGGCGCTACGGTCGGGCAACCGCCCATGGGCACGACGCTATGTCTGGTATGACGCCTACCCAAGATGAGCAGTCGCGACGGTCCGCGGTTGCCGGCCGCCGCTCCCGCGTGGGCGGCTGGCCGATTGCCATTGCCGGCGCGGTGCTCGTGCTGCTTGCCTACACGTTGCGCTATGCCCTGGTTCCGTTCGTATTCGCCGCGGTGATCAGCTTTGTGCTGGACCCCGTCGTGGACCGGGCAGCCCGGCGCATGGGCGGCCGTCGATGGCCGATCGCCGCCCTGTTGAGCCTGCTGATCGTCGGCTGCGCCGGGTTCACGGCGTGGTGGATCGGCACCACGGCATTCCAGGACGTTGCGGCGGCCATGAGCAAACTGCCGCGGATGATCGAGACCGCCATGAGCGCGGTCACCGGTTCGTCGGGCGTTGACATATTCGGGGCCCGGCACACGCCGCAGCAGCTCTCCGGTGCCGCCCTCGATACCCTTCGCGACCTGCTGAATGGGGCGTCAGTCGTGCTGGCTTTGAAACTCAGCGTGGGCAGCGTGGCCGGAGGCATCATGACCCTGGTGCTGGTGCCGTATTTTCTGATCTCCGGCCCACGTCTGGCTGACGGAACGCTATGGCTGATACCGCCCGAACGGCGGCGACCGGTACAGGAGATGCTGCCGAAGCTCGTGCCGATGCTGCGGCGCTATGTCGTCGGGTTGATCGCGGTGGTGATCTACGCCGCGGCTGTCGCCTATATCGGCTTCGGCCTGCTGTTCAAGGTGCCCGGCGCCGGGGTGCTGGCAATCGTGGTCGGACTGCTGGAGATGATACCGGTCATCGGTCCGGTGACCTCGCTGGTGCTGGTCGGGTTGACAGCAGTCTCGCAAGGCACATTCGCGGCTGTGTTCCTGATGGCGTACGCGCTGGGGCTGCGGCTGTCGATCGACAACCTGGTGGGGCCGCTGGCGCTGGGGCACGCGGCGAGGGTGCACCCGGTGGTGGTGATCTTCAGCTTCGTCATCGGCGTCATGCTGTTCGGCATCATCGGGCTGCTGCTTGCGGTGCCGACGGCGGCCTCGATCAAGCTGATCCTGCAGCACTATTACGCCGAACCGATCGAGCCGGCCGAAACGGATGCCGTCCACGTCTCGCGCCCTGGTTCACGAAGCGAGCCGGGTGAGGGTGCGCGTGGTCCCCTCGCCCGCCCTGCCGCGGGCGGCCGGCATTTATGATGCGGGTGCCGCTTGCCCGGAGCGCGGCGGATCGTTATGCGGCACGGGCGCGATGGAGGGCCGCCATGCCGCGACTGCGCCACGTCGGCATTGCAACCGGGACGTTGCCGCCGGGACGGTGGAATGCGATCACCGATGTGCCTGGCGTGCGCGTCGGCTTCGCGACAGTCATCCGCGATCAGCCGAGCGTCGTGCGCACCGGCGTCACGGCCATCTGGCCGCGTTCGGACATCTGGACCGATGCGGTCTTCGCCGGTACGCATTCGTTCAACGGCAACGGCGAGATGACGGGCCTGCCCTGGATCGCGGAGCAGGGGCTGGTTGGCGCGCCGATCTGCATCACGAATACCTATTCCGTCGGCGTGGTGCGCGATGCTATTTGCGCGCTTGCCGTGCGCGAGGGCGCGTCGCAGCTTTTTCATCTTCCCGTCGTGGCGGAGACCTATGACGGCTGGCTGAGCGACTGCGCGACGTTCCCGGTGACTGCGGAGCATGCTTTCGCCGCGCTGGAGTCTGCTGCGTCCGGGCCGGTCGCGGAAGGCAATGTCGGGGGCGGCACCGGCATGATGTGCCATGAATTCAAAGGCGGCACGGGCACGGCTTCGCGTGTCGTGCAGACGGCTGGCGAGACGTGCATGGTCGGCGCGCTGGTGCAGGCGAATTACGGGGCGCGCGAGCTGCTGCGGGTCGATGGTGTCCCGGTGGGTCGGGAGATCGGTCTCGATGTTGTTCCCTGTGATCGGCGTGCCGTGCCGGCGGCAGGGTCGATCATCGTTGTGCTGGCAACCGACGCGGCGCTGCTGCCGATCCAGTGCCAACGGCTGGCGCGCCGCGCGGCCACGGGACTGGCCTGGGTCGGCGGCATCGGTGCCAATGGCAGCGGCGATATTTTCGTTGCATTTGCCATCGGCAATCATGTCCGCCTGGGCGAGGCGGTCAGCCATGTGCGCATGCTGTCGCCGGAGGCTATGACTCCGCTGTTCCAGGCGGCGGCGGAGGCGACCGAGGAAGCGATCCTGAACGCGCTGACCGGCGCCGAGACAATGAGCGGATTGCGGGGACATGTGGCTCATGCCCTGCCGGTTGATCGGCTGGTGGAGGTGATGGATCGCTATCGGCCGGGCGGGACCCTTACCCGCCACGAGCCGCGTGGCGACCACTCCCGCGGATCGGGAGAGGTGTAGGCGTGACTAAGCAGATCCGGCTCAATGCCTTCGACATGAACTGCATTGTGCACCAGTCGCCCGGACTGTGGACGCATCCGCGCGATCGTGCCGACAGTTACAATACGCTCGGTTATTGGACCGATCTCGCGCGCACGCTGGAGCGTGGGAAGTTCGATGCGGTGTTCCTGGCCGACGTGCTGGGCATCTACGACGTGTATCGCGGCTCGGCGAGCGCGGCGCTGGAAGGCGCGGTGCAGGTGCCGGTGAACGACCCGCTGCTGCTGGTACCGGCGATGGCGACGGTGACCGAGCATCTCGGCTTTGGGGTCACCTGCACGTTGTCCTATGAACACCCCTACCCGTTCGCCCGGCGCATGAGCACGCTCGACCACCTGACCCGGGGTCGGATCGGCTGGAACATCGTCACCGGCTATCTGAACAGCGCGGCGAAGGGCGTCGGCATGGCTCGCCAGGAGGGTCATGACACACGTTACGAGATCGCCGAGGACTATATGCAGGTGGTCTACAAGCTGTGGGAGGCAAGCTGGGAGGATGGCGCCGTGCTGCGCGACCGGGCCAGTGGCCGTTTCGCGGACCCCGACCGCGTCCATCGCATCGAGCATGACGGGCCGTATTTCCGGCTGTCCGCGATCCATCTCTGCGAGCCGTCGCCGCAGCGCACGCCGGTGCTGTACCAGGCGGGAGCCTCGACGCGCGGGCGACAGTTCGCCGCACAACATGCCGAGTGCGTTTTCATCAACGGACCGTCCAAGCGGGTGATCGGCCCGATCGTCGCCGATCTGCGACGTCGCGCCGTAGCGGCCGGACGCGATCCGGCGGAGCTGCTGATCTTCGCCATGATGACCGTGGTCACCGATACCACGCCGGCTCGCGCGCGCGACAAGCTGGCAGAGTACCGCCGATACGCGAGCGAAGAGGGCGGGCTGGTGCTGATGTCGGGCTGGACCGGGGTGGATTTTTCCAAGCTGCCGCTCGATGAGCCGGTGCGGTTCGGGGAGCACGATGCGATGACCTCGGCGTTGGAGGCGTTTACCATCGCGGACCCCACCCGCACGTGGACGGTGCGCGAGATCGCCGCACATGCCGCGATCGGCGGCCGTAGTCCGCTGGTGGTCGGGTCCGCGCAGGAAGTGGCCGAGGAGCTGATCGGCTGGGTGCAAGACACCGACGTAGACGGTTTCAACCTGGCCTATGCGGTCACACCTGAGACCTTCACCGATTTCGTCGATCTGGTGGTGCCGGAGCTGCAGGCACGCGGCGCCTATAAGTGCGACTACGCGCCGGGCACGCTGCGGGAGAAACTGTATGGCCCCGGCCGCCGGCGGCTGCCCGATGGCCATCCGGCCGCCAAGCTTCGCCATAGTCAGCCAGCACGTCGCCGCGCGCCAGGGTTGCGATGAATACTCGCCGGCTAGCCGGGGGTTTCGACGATATGTAGATGCCATACACCGGGTAGACCACAAGATTTAGCTTGACTCCGGTGTCGATTTGCCGCCAAGCATAGCTGGGCAAGCGCTCCTTAGCATGCCGTTGGCTCGGCCCGTGGATAGGGGACAATTTCGATGGATAAGGACCAGCTCTTCGTCGAGCGGCGCACCCAAGGGGATTACGCAGTGAGGCGCCCGAATGCCTCACGGGCCAGCGACGTTCTGCCGACCCAGGCGGCGGCTATCGAGCGGGCGCGCGAACTCAGTCCCGGCAGCTCGCCTCTTGTGGAACGAGTGCGCTACACGGATCGCGGGCGTCCGGACAAGTGGCGGAAGCCGTAATTCTGAGAGACGCGACATGACGCTGAACGAGGTGATGAAATTCGTCTACGACGGCCTTCTGTGCAGCGTCTTTGTCGCACCGCGGGAACTTGGCCTGACCTACGACGAGGTTCTCGCGATGCGAAGGCAACCGCGGACCAGGTTGCTCGCCGGGTACTCGAATGGCTTGAAAGATATCCGCCGCCATCGCAAGGCTGACGGCATGGACGACTATTTACGCGCCGTCTGGCAGAGGCCAGGGAGGGCTAAGACGGCCCACACAGAGTACTCGAACAAAACCTGAATCTGGGGTATTCTCGCGATATGCCCTTCGACGCGAATCATCCCCAACCCTCCCTGCCTGGCTTGTGCCCAGTCGAAGCCGCTGTCGCCACCATGGCGGCAGCCGGCATCGAAGAGCGGGGGGCAGTGTTCACCCGCCGTGAGGTCGTGGAGTTCATCCTCGATCTGGTCGGCTACACGGCGGACAAACCGCTGCATCGGACACGCATCCTCGAACCCGCGCTCGGGCAAGGCGATTTCCTGCTCCCCACGATCGATCGCTTGTTGGGCGCCTACGCGTGTGTGACGGAGGCTGAACGGCGCGATGTCGTCGCCGATCTCGGCGGCTGCCTGCGTGCCGTCGAGCTGAACCGGTCGAGTTTCGATCGAACACGGCAGCTAGTGATGGACATGCTGCGGGGGAGGGCGGTGGGCGCCCGTGAGGCCGCCCAGCTAGCCGACTGCTGGCTGCATCAGGGCGATTTCCTGCTAGCCCCCATCGAGGGGACTTTTTCGCATGTCGTCGGCAATCCGCCCTACGTGCGGCAGGAACGCATCCCGGATGCGCTGATGGAAGAATACCGCCGACGCTACAACACGATCTACGATCGCGCGGATCTCTACGTCCCGTTCATCGAGCGCTCGCTCTCGCTACTCGCGCCTGATGGGCGGCTTGGATTCATCTGCGCGGACCGCTGGATGAAAAATCGCTACGGCCGGCCACTGCGCTGCATGGTCGCCGAGCAGTTTCACCTCCGCGGCTTTGTGGACATGGTGGACACGCCAGCTTTCCAGGCGGAGGTGATTGCCTATCCGGCCATTGTCGTGATCGGCCGGGAAAAACCGGGTGCAACGCGCATTGCCGTTCGGCCATCCATCGAACCGTCCACACTGAAGACCATCGCCAAAGCCATGACAGCCGCGCGGATCCCGGCGGCGTGCGGAGTTACGGAAATTGCCCATGTGGCGAACGGCGCGGAGCCGTGGATGCTCGACGCGCCGCATCAACTGCGCCTGGTCCGCCGGCTCGAAAGCAATTGTCCGACACTTGAGGAAGCCGGATGCAAGGTAGGAATTGGCGTGGCGACTGGCGCCGATCAGGTGTTCATCGCTCCGTTCGGCAAGCTGGATGTCGAACCGGACCGCAAGCTGCCAATCGTCATGACGCGCGATATCCTTACCGGCACGGTGAAGTGGCACGGCCTTGGCGTCATCAATCCGTTCGGGCCGGACGGAAAGCTGGTCCCGCTTCGGCGCTATCCGAAGCTGGCGGCGTATCTCCATCAGCATGGCGCCGCGATCAAGGCGCGACATGTGTCGCAGAAAAATCCGGGCAACTGGTATCGCACGATCGACCGCATCTATCCGGAGCTGGTGACGAAGCCGAAGCTGCTGATCCCGGACATCAAGGCCGAAGCACATATCGTCTTTGAGGAAGGCAAGCTCTATCCGCATCATAATCTCTACTTTATCACCTCGGACACCTGGGACTTGCATGCGCTGCAAGCCGTGCTGCTGTCGGAGGTGACGCGCTTGTTCATCGGGCTCTACTCGACCAAGATGCGCGGCGGCTTTCTCCGCTTTCAGGCGCAGTATCTCCGCCGATTGCGGGTGCCGCATTGGCGGGAGGTGCAACCGGCCACACGCAGTGCGCTCACGCGCGCCGGCAAGGCGCGTGATGTCGCGGCCTGCAACGAAGCCGTCGCGGCGCTTTATCGGCTGACGCCGGTCGAGCGGCAGGACCTCGCCCGCACAGCGGATGTCACCGATGCCGCTTGATCTTGCCGACTATGAACGCAAGGCTCGGGAAGCGGTGAAAGCCTTCTGGGGTAACCGCGCGGCGGCTGTCGAGAAACAGCACGAGCTCCGCCGGGCGGATCGAGGCGAAAGGGCAGGGGTCACGGCCGGCAAGAACATGGACGGCTTCATTGCGCTGATCCAGGACGTGATTCGCGCCAATGGCCTCGGCGACGCGCACATGATGATCGGCCGCCGGCTGCTTACGCTGCCGGGTTTCTTTCGCCCGACCAAGCTCTGGGACCTGCTGGTCATCAATGAGGGGCGCCTGATTGCGGCGCTTGAGCTGAAATCGCAGGTGGGTCCCTCCTTCGGCAACAACTTCAACAACCGCGCCGAAGAAGCGCTCGGCACCGCGGTCGATCTCTGGACGGCGTATCGCGAAGGCGCGTTTGGGAAGGAAGCGACACGCCCTTTTGTCGGCTGGCTGATGCTGGTTGAGGATGCGCCAGAATCGCGCAGTGCTGTACGTGACACCTCGCCGCACTTCGAACTGTTTCCGGAATTTCGTGGCGTATCCTACCTGGATCGCTATAACATTCTGTGCCACAAGCTGGCCCAGGAACGGCTTTACACGACGACGACGGTTCTCACCTCACCGCGGACGGCCAGCACGACGGGCGACTACGTCGAACTGTCGGAGCTGACTAGTCTCAAGACATTCGTCACAGCCTTTGCAGGACACATCGCGGCCGAAGCGGCAAGGGCTACAAGCGGATGAGCGGATCGCATGTCCAAGTGAGTGTCCCCCGGGTCGAGCGTTGTCCGGCACCCTCCACGCTCATCATTGCACGCAGCTTTCTGGCGGTGAGATCCACCGATTTCCGTTGTGGGATTTATCGCCGTCGCTTGGCACTGGACGAGGAATCGGTCCCGGGAACGCGTGAGCTACCGGAAGTTCTTGGGCTCTCCGTCAATCACAACAATCGACTCCCTCATGAAGGTATGATTACCCCAGATGACGTGCTTGCGCTGCTTGGTCCCCCGGCGCGCGCGTCCATGCCGGGATCCCGCATTCCGCCGATATGGTCAGCCAGATTGAGGATGCCATCGAACGCGAGTGGCAGCCTCACGCCATCTTACCTGCGAAAAGCAGGCATCCATGGAAGGCAACGGCTTAGGTCGGCGCAATGGATCCCTGCTGACACAGGAATGATGGGGGTGGAGGATGATTCCGATGAACGCCGAACAGCTTCGCGCCGTGCAGGCGCCGATCAAGCAACGCTACCGCGACGCACCGGAAACCGCGCGCGTGCCGGCACGCGCCGAATGCCGGCTCGATCCCGGTGACGTCGCCTGCACCGTCCCCGCCTGGCACGGTGAGACGCGCGCGGGCCTGCATCCGGCAACGGGCGGATCGGGGGAGTTGGCCTGCTCGGCCGACATGCTGCTGGAGGCGCTGGTCGCCTGCGCCGGCGTCACGCTGCGTGCGGTCGCTACCGCCATGGGCATCGAGCTGCGCGGCGGTCGGGTTGTTGCCGAGGGGCACTGGGATGCGCGCGGCACGCTCGGCATAGACCGCGCGGTGCCGGTGGGCCTGACCGACATCGCGCTGCGCTTCGAGCTGGATGCGGACGCACCAGCGGACAAGATTGCGCGGCTGATCGACACCACCGAGCGGTACTGCGTGATCCTGCAGACGTTGAAAGCGCCGCCTCGTATCTCGATCGTTGCGCCGGCATAGGCAGCCGACTATGCGTACCGTCGGACTGCTCGGCGGGATGAGCTGCGAGAGCACCGCTGTCTATTATCGGTTGCTGAACGAGGGCGTCCGTGCGCGGCTCGGCGGGCTGCACTCGGCGCGCCTGCTGCTGTGGTCCGCCGACTTCGCCGAGATCGAGGAATTGCAGGTCGCCGGCGATTGGCACGCGGCGGGGACGCTGCTTGGCCGCAACGCGCGGGCACTTGAGGCGGCGGGGGCCGAGGCTATCCTGATCTGCACCAACACGATGCACCGTGTCGCCGACGCGGTGCAGAGCGCGATCGGTGTCCCGCTGTTGCATCTGGCGGAGGCGACCGCGGTTGCGGCGCGGAAGATTGGGGCAAGGCGACCGCTGCTGCTCGGCACACGGTTCACGATGGAGCAGGATTTCTATCTCGGCCGTTTGCGCCGGCAGCATGGGCTCGATGCTGTTGCCCCCGGCACTGCGAAAGATCGCGCCGAGGTCGATCGCATCATCTACGGGGAATTATGCCTGGGCCGGATCTTGCCGGAGTCACGGGAGCATTATCTCGCGGTGATCCAGCGTGCCGTGCGCGAGCAGGGCGCCGACGCGGTGATTTATGGCTGCACGGAAGTGGGCCTGCTGATCTCGCCTGAGGACCACGCGGGGTTGCCTGGGATCGACACCACCCGCGTGCATGTCGATGCGGCGATCGACTTTGCGCTGGCGCATGGGCGCCCGATGTGAGCCGGCGTGAACCTTTCCCTTATCATAGCGAGCGAGTGCGCGCCCGCGGCCTGGCCGCGCCAAATCGTGCAGCAATGCACAAGCCGAAGCCGAACAGCACCAAGGCCCAGGAAGACGGCTCGGGAGCGGAGAGCGGCGGCCCGCTTCCGATGAAACCGCTGGTAGCCGGATCTTGTCCCGGAGCAAGAGAGATAGAGTCGAGGGTCAATTTCGGATCGCCGGTGATGTCGCCGTAGAAGTAGGCTGTCACGCCCGTGCCGCCCTCGGAGTCCTCGAAGGCTTCCAGGCGGCTGGTGCATATGTTGCTGTCATTACCGCAAATGTTGATCCAGTCGGCATCCTGCGCGAGGCTGTCGTCATAGTTGCTGGTCGTGTTGATGTCCACCGTGTCGGTTCCAAGATAAGTCGAAGGACTGACGGTATTCACATAGAAACTTAAACTCGCACTGAAGATCAGGGACGGAAGCTCACTGGTGCCGTTCAGGAATGTAATCGTCCCGATCTGGAACGGCTCATGGATGTCGGCGGGGGCCTGCGCGCCAAAGAACTCAATCTCGCTGAAACTGTCCGACGGATCGACTCCGTAGCCCGGCGGGTAAGAACCCCACTGAAGGTTGCTCCCGGTCGTCTGGACTGCCGGGACGCCGCTCAGCGTGGTGTCCGTGCTGTTCGAAATCGAATAAACCGCGGAACCCGCGTTGTCGAGATAGGAATTTTCTCCAATGGCGGGGTCATTGATGGCATTCCCGCTCGTCACGACACTTCCGAACACGCCGATAATGACGCCGCCCGGAATGTCGGTTGCCTGCGCACGTCCCGCCCCGAGCAGTGTCGCACCGGCGGCCGCGAGAATGACTGCCGTCCGTTTCATTGTACCCCCTCTGCCGCAACGTGTCTTTGTCACCCTTGCCAATAGATTACACGATCGTATGGCAGTCATGCAACGACATCCTATACAACCCTTCCGTGTGCCCCGTGTCGGAAATTGATGTCGCTGTCCCTATGATCGGGACGCAGGCGCCAGTAGAACGCCTCAGTTCCGCGGCAACCTGCCCGCTTCCGGCGCGTCAGGATTCTGCGCGCGATGCCGCAGCAGATGGTCCGCCAGCACGCAGGCGAGCATCGCCTCGCCGACCGGCACCGCCCTGATTCCCACACAGGGATCGTGCCGGCCCTTGGTCACGATCTCCGTCTCCTGCCCGGTCCGATCCACCGTCCGCCGTGGTGTCAGGATCGAGCTGGTCGGCTTCACCGCGAACCGCGCCACCACCGGCTGTCCGGTGGAGATGCCGCCCAGTATTCCGCCCGCATGGTTCGCTTCGAATGCAACCACCCCTCGCGACATGCGCATCTCGTCGGCGTTCTGCTCACCGCGCAGCGCCGCCGCGGCGAAGCCGTCGCCGATCTCCACGCCCTTTACCGCATTGATCGACATCAGCGCGGCGGCGAGCGCGGCGTCCAGCTTGCCATAGATCGGCGCACCGAGCCCGGGTGGCACGCCCTCGGCCATCACCTCGATCACCGCACCGAGCGATGAGCCCTGTTTGCGCACCTCCGCCAGGATCGTTTCCCATTCCGCTGCGGCAACAGGATCGGGGCAGAAGAACGGATTTTCCTCCACCGCTCCCCAATCCCAGCGCGCGCGGTCGATGCGGTGCGGCCCCATCTGCACCAGCGCGCCGCGGATGCCGACGCCCGCGCCCAGCACCTTGCGGGCGATCGCCCCGGCAGCGACGCGCATGGCCGTCTCCCGCGCCGAGGACCGCCCGCCGCCGCGATAGTCGCGGATGCCGTATTTCAGCTCATAGGTCAGGTCGGCATGGCCCGGCCGGAACTTGCCGGCGATGTCGCTGTAATCACGCGAGCGCTGATCGACGTTCTCGATTACCAACGAAATCGGTGTGCCGGTGGTCACGCCGTCGAACACGCCGGACAGGATGCGCACCTGGTCGGGCTCTTGCCGTTGCGTGGTGAAGCGCGATTGGCCGGGACGGCGGCGATCCAGCCAGGGCTGGATATCCGCCTCGGTCAGCGGGATGCGCGGCGGGCAGCCATCCACCACGCAGCCGATCGCCGGGCCGTGGCTCTCGCCCCAGGTGGTGACGCGGAACAGATGCCCGAAGCTGTTGTGCGACATCGGTCAGTGATCAGTGACCAGTGACCAGTGACCAGGCATCGGCGACGACTCCGAACTGGTCACTGGTCGCTGACCGCTATATCCGGCGCATCCGGATGCTTCATTCCGACGATATGGTAGCCGCAATCCACGTGGTGCACCTCTCCGGTGACGCCGGCCGAAAGGTCTGACAGGAAATACACCCCTGCCCCGCCCACCTCGTCGGTCGAGACGTTCCGCCGCATCGGCGAGTTCAACTGGTTCCAGCGGAGGATATAGCGGAAATCGCCGATCCCCGAAGCGGCCAGCGTCCTGATCGGGCCGGCGCTGATTGCATTGACGCGGATCCCCACGGTGCCGAGATCCGCCGCCAGGTAGCGCACCGACGCCTCCAGCGCCGCCTTGGCGACCCCCATCACGTTGTAATGCGGCATCCACCGCTCGGCGCCGAGATAGGTCAGCGTCAGCAGGCTGCCGCCGGCCGGCATCATCGGCACGGCGCGCTGGCAGACGGAAGTGAAGGAATAGCAGGAGATGTCCATCGCCTGCAGAAAGGCAGAACGCGGCGTGTCCAGGTAGCGTCCGCGCAGATATGCCTTGTCGGCAAAGCCGATCGCATGAACCAGGAAATCAAGCCCGTCCCAGCTCCCTCGCAGCCCGGCGAAGGCCGCATCGATGCTGGCCTCATCGGCAACGTCGCAGGGAAACAGCAGCTCCGAACCGACCGAGGCAGCGAGCGGACGCACCCGCTTCTCCAGCGCCTCGCCCTGGAACGTGAAGGCGAGCGACGCGCCTTGGGCGGCGCAGGCCGCGGCGATTCCCCAGCCGAGTGAGCGCTCGTTGGCCACCCCCATGATCAGCCCGCGGCGCCCCTGCAGCAGCGTGCCCTTCATCGGGCCAGTCGCCAGCGCGCTATCGGGCATATATGACCTCAGGGGTTGTCCTCGGCCCGCCCGTGGTGGCACAGGGCCGTGCGGCGCAGCAAGAGGCGGCCGCGCGACCTTGGGGGACCGATGCCCGATACGCACGACCCGTTCACGCAATTCGCGGCCTGGATGTCGGAGGCCGAGGCCACCGAGCCCAATGAGCCGAATGCGATGACCGTGGCCACGGCAACGGCGGACGGACGGCCCTCGGCGCGCATCGTGCTGCTGAAGGGGATCGACCCGGCCGGGGCTGAACCACGCGGCTTCGTCTTCTATACCAACAACCAGAGCCGCAAGGCTGGCGAACTGGCTGCCAATGCGCACGCGGCGCTGCTGTTTCACTGGAAATCGCTCGGCCGACAGATCCGCATCGAAGGCCGGGTGCAGCCGGCCACGGACGCAGAGGCGGACGCGTACTTCGCCACCCGCCTGCGGATCTCGCGATTGGGCGCCTGGGCGTCGGACCAGTCGCGCCCGCTGGCAACCCGCAGCGAGTTGGAACGCCGGCTCGCCGAGTACGAGGCACGCTACCCAGGCGACGACATCCCTCGCCCACCTCACTGGTCCGGCTTCCGGGTCGTCCCGGAGAGCTTCGAGTTCTGGCAGAACATGCCCTACCGCCTGCATGACCGGACTGTCTTTACCCGACAGGACGGCGGATGGGTGGTCGGGAAACTGTTCCCCTGATCGGTGGCGGTTCCGCCCGAACAGGCCGAGACTGCCGCGTTCTTGCGCGGCCTTGCCGGTGCCGAACCGGTTGAGACGCATATTTCGCTCGTGTTCGTCGGCGCCGACACGGTCTGGAAGCTCAAGAAAGCGGTGCGGCTGCCCTTTCTGGACTTCACTGATGTAGCCGCACGTCGGCGTTTCGCCGAGCGCGAGCTGGAGCTGAACGGTCCCGCCGCGGCGGGTCTTTATCGTGACGTCGTCCCGGTGGTGCGTCGTCCGGACGGCGCGTTGACGCTGGGCAAAGATGCCGGCGCAGAGGCTCAGGCGCTCGACTGGGTGCTGCGCATGGCGCGCGTGCCACCGGACGATTTTCTCGACGCGATTGCTGCCGCGGGCCGGCTGGACGCGAAGCTGCTCGACGCGCTGGCCGATGCGGTCGTCGCCTATCATGCGCAGTGTTCGGTCGCGCACATCGATGCCGCGCGGTCGATGCGTGCGGTGACGGAGGGTAATGCGCGGTCGGCGCTGCATGCGGGACTGCCGGCGGAAGAGGTCGCCGGATGGGAGCGGGATGAGGTTGCGTCGCTCGACCGTCTGGCGCAGTGGCAGGCGGCGCGGGCGCAGGCTGGGTTCGTGCGCCGCTGTCACGGCGACCTGCATCTCGGGAATCTGTGCCTGTGGCAGGGGCGGCCGGTGCCGTTCGATGCGCTCGAATTCGACGAGGCGATGGCGACCATCGATGTCGGCTATGACCTTGCGTTCCTGTTGATGGACCTCGATCGCCGCGCCAGCCGCGGGGCCGCCAACCGCGTGTTGAACCGATACGTCGCGCGTACCGGCGATGCGGCGCTCACGCGGGCGCTGCCGCCCTGGCTGTCGCAGCGGGCGATGGTGCTCGCGCATGTGCAGGCGACGCGGCACCGGCGGGATCTCGCCGCGTCGTATTTCGACGCGGCGCTGGGGTATCTGCGCGCGGCGGCCCAACCGGTCGTGGTCGCGGTTGGCGGGCTGCAGGGCACCGGCAAATCGACCCTGGCGCGCGCGCTGGCGCCGGAACTCGGCGCCGCGCCCGGCGCGCTGGTGCTGCGCAGCGACGAGATCCGCAAGCGCCAGCACGGCGCAGCCCCCGAGGAGCGTCTGCCGTCTGCCGCTTATACCGAGGCCGCCAGCACCGCCGTCTTCGCCGCGCTGGCAGACGCCGCGCGTGAGACTGCCGCCGACGGACATGCGGTGGTTGCGGATGCGACGTTTATCGATCCGGCGCACCGGCGTGCGATCTCGACGGCTGCGCGTGAAGCCGGCGTTCCGTTCGTGGGCCTTTGGCTGCACGCACCCCTGCCGGAACTGGAAGCACGGCTGGCGGCCCGCACGGCGGACGCGTCGGACGCCACCGCTTCCGTGCTGCGCGCCACTGCCCGGGCGAAGACGTTTCCGCCGCGCGCCTGGCATGTGATCGACGCCAGTGACGCGGACGCTGCGCTGGCGGCTGCACGTCGGCAGATCGCCGGGGCCGTCCACCTCTCCCGCGCCGCGGGAGAGGTCGCCACGCGAAGCGTGGCGGGTGAGGGTCCTTCGTGCTAGGAACGCAACGCAGACCCGCGCAAGCAAGGATGCCGCCATGGCCATTCGCAAGCTGCTGCTGCCGCTGACCGGCACCGCCGCCGGGGAGGCTGCGCTATCGACCGCGCTGATGATCGCGCGGTTGTGGGACGCGCATGTGACCGCGCTGCACGTTCGCGTGGACAGCCGCGACGTGGCGCCACTCGCCGGGGAAGGGCTGTCGGGCGCGATGATCGAGGAAATGATGGCGGCCACCGAACGGGAGAGCAACGAACGCGCCCATGCGGTGCGTGCCATGTTCGACCGGTTCGTTGCGCATCATGACGTCTCGATTGCCGAGCTGCACAGCCCGCGCCGCGGCCCGACCGCCAGCTTCGCCTCGGTGACCGGCCGCGAGGAGGACCTGGTTGCGCAACAGGCACGCCTGGCCGACCTGACAGTGGTGCCGCACCCGGAAGCCGGAGAGGACGTTTCCTCATCCGACGCGCTGCACGCGGTGCTGTTCGATTCCGGCCGTCCGGTGCTGCTGTCGCCGCAAACGGCGCCGGCCACGATCGGCACGCGCATCTGCCTGGGCTGGAACGGCACGGCGGAGTCGTCCTCGGCCGTTGCCGGCGCGCTGCCCTGGCTGGAGCGGGCCGAGGCGGTGCGCATCCTGTCGGCGGAAGGCTACCAGCGGCGCGGCCCGGCGGCACCCGAGCTTGCCGCGTATCTCGCGTTGCATGGCGTCCACGCCGACATCATGATGTTCAAGCCGATCAACGGCGTCGTGGCGGCCGGATTGCTGGCCGCGGCGCGAGAGTTCGGTTGCGACATGCTGGCGATGGGCGCCTACTCGCACTCCCGGCTGCGCCAGCTCATCCTGGGCGGCGTCACCCGCCATGTGCTGGAGAACGCGACCCTGCCGGTGATGATGAACCGCTAGACGCCGCGGAGGACCAGTGAGCACGCGCCCGTTCGGCGTCTCCGACCCGGCGGTGGTCGAGGCATTGCGCGTTTACGTGAAGCTGCTGCGGGCTGCAAAAGCGGTGGTCCTGCGGCTGGAGCCGGGTTTGGCACAGGCCGGGCTGACATCGACCCAGCTCGGCGTGCTGGAGGCAATCCTGCACAAGGGTCCGCTGACGCAGCGCGAGCTCGGCCGCAAGGTGCTGACCAGCGCCGGCAACATGACCGATGTGATCGACAAGCTGGAGCGCCGCGGGCTCGTGGCGCGCAGCCGCCAGCCCGGCGATCGCCGTGCCGTGCGGGTGGAGCTGACCGACGAGGGCCGGCGCGGCATCGAGGCACTGTTCCCGACGCACGCCGGCCGAATCGCCGCAGCGATGGAGGGGCTGAGCACTGCCGAGCTGAAGGAGCTCGGGGCGCTGCTACGCAAGCTGGGCGTTGGCGCCGCAACCCCGGGCTCGGGGCAGGAGGGGCGATAAACCGTTGCGGCACCACCGCGGGCGTTAGCCACCGCGAGGATTGCTAACCCAACTTGCGCAGAATCGAAGGTTGAGCGTAGGCAAATCAAGATCTTAGCGAAAAAGTCGCCACTACATTTCTGATCAGCGTTCAGTCGCTCGCGGCGAGCACCGGAAACTCCTGCTGGTC
>Ga0335075_10000745_pt1 | contig 55334 bp, 55 predicted proteins | sample Lox_Sample_24_FD_206723 | JGI IMG/M metagenome (GOLD analysis project Ga0335075, IMG submission 206723) | Soil microbial communities from Loxahatchee National Wildlife Refuge, Florida, United States - Lox_Sample_2.4 | ecosystem: Environmental > Terrestrial > Soil > Wetlands | place: USA... | reverse complement strand
CCGCATAGCGGTGACAAGTGCGAACGCAGGGGGGTGGGTAGGGTGGCGATGTGGCCGCGACGCCCCCGATCACCGCCGAGGAGATGCGCGAGCTGGTCGCCCGGGCGCTGGCCGAGGACCTCGGCGATGGCGACGTCACCGGCGAGGCGACGGTCCCGGCCGAGCTGACCGCCACGGCGCGGATCGTGCAGAAAGCCCCAGGGGTGGTCTTCGGTCTCGACCTGGTGGTCGAGACCATGGCCCAGACCGGGGTGGAGGGGGTCGACACGCTGGTCGCCGAGGGCGAGTGGCGCCAGGACGTCCCGGCCGAGGTGCTGACCGCGCGCGGCTCGGCCCGCTCGATCCTCGCCGCCGAGCGCACCGCGCTGAACTTCCTCGGCCACCTCTCGGGGGTGGCGACGCTCACCGCGCGCTACGCCGAGGCGGTCGCCGGGACGAAGGCGAAGATCCTCGACACCCGCAAGACGACGCCGGGGCTGCGTCGGCTGGAGAAGGCGGCGGTCGCGGCGGGCGGTGGCACCAACCACCGGATCGGCCTCTTCGACGCCTTCCTGATCAAGGAGAACCACATCGCCGCCGCCGGGAGCATCGCCAAGGCCGTCTACGCGGCGCGCAAGGCGCACCCGGAGCTGCCGATCGAGGTCGAGGTGCGGAACCTCGACGAGACCGCCTACGCGCTCGGCACCGGCGCCGACCAGCTGCTGCTCGACAACATGGACACGCCGACCCTGCGCGCCGCGGTCGAGCTCCGCGACGCCCATTCGGCGGGCGGCAAGCCGACCCTCGAGGCATCGGGCGGCGTCAACCTGGAGACGGTCCGCGTCGCCGCCGAGACCGGCGTCGACTTCGTCAGCGTCGGCGCCCTCACCCACTCGGCGCCCGCCCTCGACTTCAGCCTCCTCCTCACCGCCGGCTGACCGCCCCCGGGCTTACTTGAGGAGTTTGGAGAGGCGGCGGTCCTTCAGCACGCGACCGCCGGTCTGCTCTTGGGGGCAGTAGTTCATCTGGTGTTCGGAGAAGAAGACGGCCTCGATCGTGGTGCCGCAGCGGGGGCAGGGCTCGCCCTCGCGTTTGTGGACCCGCAGGGGCATCGGCACTTTGTCGGGGAGGTCGGGGCCGATCGTCTCCTCGTAGTGGTCGATCGCGTCGCCGAGCACGTGCAGGGCCGCGTGGAGCCGCGCGACCTCGGCCGCGTCCAGTTCGGTGCCTTTCTTGAACGGTGAGAGCTTGGCCTCCCAGAGGATCTCGTCGACCCACGACCTGCCGATCCCGCTGATGTCTTTCTGGTGGCGCAGCAGGGGGTGGAGGTGGCGCGGCTTGTCGATCGCGGCGGCGAACTCCTCCAGGGGCGGCGGCGGCCAGGCTTCCGGGCCCAGCGTCGCCACCATCTCGTCCGCGGCGACGGCCTCGCTCGGCAGCAGCTTCGCCCAGGCCCGCTGCTTGGTGCCGAACTCGCGCAGGCGCAGCTCGCGGCCGTCGTCGAGCCGGATCAGCACCCGTGAGGCGCGGTCCTTGAGTGAGGCGCGTTTGTCGAAGACGCGCAGCCGCCCCGCCGACATCAGGTGGATCAGCAGCGAGAGGTCGCCGAACTCGACCACCGGCATCTTCGCGATCCGCCGCACGCCGGTGATCTGGCGTCCGACCAGCGCCTCCAGCGGCGGGTCGAACGTCTTCATCACGTTCATCCCCGGCGCCAGCACCGATTCGACGGTGGCGCCGCGCACCGCCGCGTCGATGCGACGGACGGCGATCTCGACCTCGGGCAGCTCGGGCATCGCTACAAGTTAGACTTCCCGTACGTTCATTCGACCTGGTTCGACCGAGAAGGTCTGCAGGCGAACAGAGGAAAGGAAGGGCTCATGCAGGAGCTCCCGACGATCCAACCCGGCTTGGCCCCGGAGCTGACTCCGGCGGAGATCTCCGCGCTCGGCGAGGAGGTGCGGACGCTCGCGGCCGAGCGCAACGCCGTCATCCTCGCCCACAACTACCAGCTACCCGAGGTCCAGGACGTCGCCGACCACCTGGGCGACAGCCTCGGCCTCTCCCGCGCCGCCGCGGCCACCGACGCCGAGGCGATCGTCTTCTGCGGCGTCCACTTCATGGCCGAGACGGCCTCGATCCTCTCGCCCGAGAAGACCGTGCTGATCCCCGACCTCGACGCCGGCTGCTCGCTCGCCGACTCGATCGCCGCCGACCAGCTGCGCGCCTGGAAGGCGCAGCATCCGGCGGCGATGGTGGTCATGTACGTGAACACCTCGGCGGCGGTGAAGGCGGAGACCGACTACTGCGTGACCTCATCCAACGCGGTCTCGGTGGTCGAGCACATCTGGCGCGAGCACGGCGACGACACCGAGATCCTCTTCGGCCCCGACATGTGGCTGGGTGCCTTCGTCGAGCGTGAGACCGGGCTCCTCGACGAGCCCGAGCGGCGCGCCCGCTTCCATATCTGGGACGGCGAGTGCCACGTGCACGCCGGGATCCGCCCCGAGGACATCGCCCGCACCCGCGCCGAACACCCCGAGGCCGAGTTCCTGATCCACCCCGAGTGCGGCTGCTCGACCCAGGCGATGGAGTACGTCGCGGCGGGCGACATCGACACCACCGGGGTCCACATGCTCTCCACCTCGGGGATGCAGACCTACGTCGAAGAGCACCCGGAGGGCGAGTTCATCGTCGCCACCGAGAACGGGATGCTCTACCCGCTGCAGCAGGCGGCGCCGAAGGCGAACCTGATCGAGGCCAACCGGATGGCCTTCTGCAAATACATGAAGATGATCACGCTGCCGAAGCTGCGCGACGCGCTCGCCGAGATGAAGTTCGAGGTCAGCGTCGAGCCCGCGATCGCCGCGCGCGCCAAGCTCCCGATCGAGCGCATGGTCGCCATCGGCTGACCCGTCGACGGGACGAAAACTCAAGTCAATCTTGGGTTTTCGTCCCGTCGACCGGAAGTCCGCGGGGGTGGCCTGCGTTTCTTAGGCGATTCTCAGACTGCCTTCGGTGGGCGTTTACGCCCAGAGTGAAGGCTGGGGCCATCCACTGACGAATAGGAGGCCGGAGATGGAGATGGTGAAGGACAGGCGCAACGTGTTGGTGATCGTGGGACGGGAGGCCGAGCCGCCGGTCCTGGTCGACGCCCTGCGCCCGCGCGCCGCGGGCACCGGCTTCACCCTCCTGGTCCCGGCCACTCCCGCCAACCGTCCCACCTGGTCCGCCGGAGGCGGCAAGGACCAGCTGGACGAGGGCGCCGACTGGGCCGACGCGATGCGGCGCGCCGAGCGGGCCGCGGCGGAGCTGCGCGGCGCCGGGCTCGAGGTGGTCGAGACGATCGTCGGCGAGGCCGATTTCGCCGCCGCCGCGGGCGACGTGCTGCACTCGCGCGCGATCGACGATGTCGTCGTCCTCGTCGACCCGGAAATGGCGATCGCCACCCGCCCGGACCTCGTCGTCGCCTAGCCGCGTCCGCCCCTCCGGGCTCAGGCGAACCTAAAAACTCGCTCCGTGCGAGTGAATCGCAGAGCCAAACGCCCGTTTTCTGGGCGCGAAATTTCGCCACCGAGACTCCGCAGGAGTCATCTTGTTCTCGCAGAAAGCACCTGCACCGATGGCCCGCCTCCGAAGGAACAAGAACGATCGACCCGAGCCCGTGCGCTCGCGCGGCCGCCGTGCGCCGATCATCGAGCTGTCCGACGTGACCAAGGTCTACCCGGGCGGCCACATGGCGCTCGACCGCGTCTCGCTCTCGATCGGCCGCGGTGAGTTCGTCTTCCTCGTCGGCCCGACCGGCTGCGGCAAGTCGACCCTGATCAAGACCCTGATCCGCGAGCTCGACGTCACCGAAGGCAGCGTCCGGATCGCCGGCCGCGACATCGCCACGATGCCGGAGAAGAAGATCCCGCAGCTGCGGCGCAACATCGGCACGGTCTTCCAGGACTTCAAGCTGCTCCCCAACCGGACCGTCTACGACAACGTCGCCTACGCGCTCCAGGTGATCGGCGCCAGCCGCCACGAAATCCGCGAGCAGGTCCCGGCGACGCTGCGCCTGGTCGGCCTCTCGACCAAGCTCCACAACTACCCCGACCAGCTCTCCGGCGGCGAGCAGCAGCGCGTCGCCGTCGCCCGCGCCTTCGTCAATCACCCGCCGCTGATGCTGGCCGACGAGCCCTCCGGCAACCTCGACCCGGTCACCTCGATCGGGATCATGCAGCTGCTCTACCGGATCAACAAGACCGGCACGACCGTCGTCGTCGTCACCCACGACCGCGAGATGGTCGACAACATGCGCCGCCGCGTGGTCGAGCTCTACGAGGGCCGCGTGGTCCGCGACGAGGTCTCCGGCGGCTACACCGAGGAGTCGACCACCGAATTCGGCATGCGGATGCAGGCCGAGATGGGGATCGGCGCCGACGGCGAGCGCAAGACCAACGGCCACGGACACTCGCTCGCCCGCTGATGTCGCGCATCCTCTTCTTCTTCTCGGAGGCGTTCCGCGCCCTGCGCCGTAACGGCGCCCCGACCCTCGCCGCGGTGGTCACCACCGTGGTCACCCTGGTGCTGCTCGGCGTGCTGATTCCGATCTTCCAGACCGCGCAGGCGAAGTCGAACGAAGTGCGCAGCCAGCTGGCGATCAACTTCGCCCTCTACGACGACGCCACCAACGCCGAAATCGCCCAGGCCAAAGAAAAGGTCGAAGCGATGCCGCACGTCGCCGAAGTCAGCTTCATCTCCAAGCAGGAAGCGCTGCAGACGCTGAAAAGCGAACTGCAGGACAAGTCGATCGTCGAAGAGCTGCACACCAACCCGCTGCCCGCCAGCCTGCTGGTGAAAGCCACCGACGCCTCCGACCTGCCGCAGATCGAAAAGGAAGTGATGGGGACGACCGGCGGCGGCAAGGCCGACCCGATCAGCCCGGCGATCTCCAACCCCTTCAGCCGGCAGCAGTCGACCGAGAAGATCGAGAAGGTGACCAGCGCCCTGAAGATCGTGCTCACGGTGCTCATGGCGCTGCTGGTGGTCGCCTCGGTGATGCTGATCGGCAACACGATCCGGCTCTCGATCTTCACCCGCCGGCGCGAGGTCGAGGTGATGCGCCTGGTCGGCGCCACCCGCTGGTTCATCCGCTGGCCGTTCCTGATCGAGGGGGTCGTGGTCGGCTTCCTCGGTGGCCTGGTCGCCATACTTATCCTGTGGATCGGCAAGACCACGATCGTCGACCCCCTCAGCGACACCAACTCCTTCGCGGCGGCCCAGCACGACGCCACCCTCGCCTTCCCGGTGCTGGCGGCGGTGCTCTTCGGCGCCGCGATCCTCGTCTCGACGCTCGGGTCCGGGGTCACGCTGCGGCGCTTCCTGCGGGTCTGAGGGCCGCGTGAGCTACCGCGCCGCGGTGGCCTTCGGAGTCGCCCTGATCGTCTTCCTCGCCGGCGGGGTCTACCTCGGCGGGCACCCCTCGAAGCTGCCGACCTGGGCGCGCAAGGCGTTCACCGAAGAACCGACCAGCCTGGTCGGCGAAGCCGCGGAAATCATCAAGGGCAACTACTTCCGCGAGGTCGGCAACACGGAGCTCGGCAACGCCTCGTTGCAGGGGATGGTCCGCGAGCTGCGCAAACGGCACAAAGACCGCTTCTCCGACTACTTCTCGCCGGAAAGCCTGGAAGGGTTCAACCAGCAGATCGAAGGGCGCTTCTCCGGGATCGGGCTGAGCGTCGTCTCGGTGAAGAAGGGCCTCCACGTGGTCAAGGTGTTCCACGGGTCGCCGGCCGAAGGGGCGGGGATCGAAGCGGGGGACACGATCGTCTCGGTCGAAGGCGAATCGATCGCCGGGCTCGGCTCGACCGAATCGACGCGGAAGATCAAGGGGCCGGAAGGCAGCGAAGTCACGGTCGGCGTGCTCGACGCCAAGACCCACAAGACGAGCGAAAAGTCGATCGTCAGGGCGGAGGTCGAGCTGCCCAACGTCTCGGCTCGGCTGTTCAAGACCGACGGCAGGAAGATCGGGTACGTGAGGCTCTTCTCCTTCAGCCAGGAAGCGAGCCGGCAGTTGGCGCACGGGATCGAGAAGGTGAAGAAGGAAGGGGCCGAAGGGCTGGTGCTGGACCTGCGCGAGAACCCGGGCGGGCTGCTCGAAGAGGCGGTCGACACCGCGTCGTTGTTCCTCCCCGCGGGCGAAGTCGTGGTGACGACCAAATCGCGCACCAAGGGGAACTCGACGAAGAAGAGCGGTGAGGGCCGGATCGTCCACGTCCCGTTCGACGTGTTGATCGACCGGGGGACGGCGAGCGCCGCCGAGATCCTCACCGCGGCGCTGAAGGACGACGCCGGGGCGACGGTGGTCGGCACGCGCTCCTACGGCAAGGGCGTCTTCCAGGAAGAGCACGGGCTGGCGAACGGCGGCGCGCTGAAGCTGACGGTGGGCGAATACTTCACCCCGAACGGGGAAAACCTTGCCGAAACGGGTGGGATCCATCCCGAAGTGAAGGCCGTCGACAACCCCAAGACGGGGGTCGACGAGGCGCGGCAGAAGGCGCTGGAAACGGTGGCCGCGCAGGTCGCGGGTTGAGCCCCGGTCGGGGGCGCCGTAGGGAGGCGGCGCCGCGAAGAGGCCGCGGGGCTCGCCCGGGGACCCTGAGGCGGAAAGAGCCGAAGCGCGCCCGCGACGCGGTGGCCGACCTGCTCGAGGAGCGGCTCGGGCTGCGCGGCTTCACCGGGCTGGTCGAGGAGGAAGCGGCGCGGGCGGCGGAGGAGGCGGAGGGGCGCGACATCCCCCGCCGCGACCTGACCGCGCTCGCCACCTTCACCGTCGATCCGGCGACGGCCCGCGACTTCGACGACGCGGTCTCCGCCCAGCGCGAGGGCGACGGCTGGCGCGTCTGGGTCCACATCGCCGACGTCGCCGCCCACGTGCGGCCCGGCTCGCCGCTCGACCTGGAGGCGCTGCGGCGCGCCAACTCGACCTACGTGCCGGGGGCGGTGGAGCCGATGCTGCCGCACTCGCTCTCCAGCGGGGCGTGCAGCCTCTCGCCGGGGGTCGAGCGGCTCGCCGTCACCGCCGAGATCGAGCTCGACGCGGCGGCTCACCCGACCCGCACCCGCTTCTACCGCAGCCGGATCCGCTCCGACGCGCGGCTCGACTACGACCAGCTCGACCGCGTCTTCGACGGTAGCGAGAAGCCGCCCGCGGCGGCCGCCGAACCGCTGGCCGCGGCGCGCGACGTGGCGGCGGCGCTGGGCGAGCACCGCGGCGCGACCAGCCTCGACGTCGAATCGGCCGAGCCCGAGTTCGAGTTCGACGCCGAGGGCAACGTCCTCGCCGCCTACCGGGTGCCGCAGACCGAGGCGCACCGGCTGATCGAGCGGCTGATGATCCTCACCAACGAGCGGGTCGCGGAGTTCCTCGTCGACCGGCGCGTCCCCGCCGTCTACCGCGTCCACGCCCAGCCCGACCCGCCGCGGATCGAACGGCTGCTGGAGCAGCTCGCGGCGCTCGACGTGCCGACGCCGCCGCTCGGGCAGGGGCTCTCGCCGCGCTCGGCCGGGGAGATGGCGGCGCAGGCCAGCCGGCTGGCCCGGCGCGAGGCCGCACGGCGCGGGCACGGGCGGGACGCATATACCTCCCTCGTGCTCAGGTCGCTGAAACAGGCCCAGTACAGCGAGCGGAACTCCGGCCATGCCGGGCTCGCCAGCGATGCCTACACCCACTTCACCTCGCCGATCCGGCGCTATCCCGACCTGCTCGTGCACCGGGCGCTGCTGGCGGCGCTGGGGGAGGGGGAGGAGGCGCCGACGCTCGGCGAGGCGCGCGAGGTGGCCGCCCACAGCTCCGCCCAGGAGCGCGAGTCGGCGAAGATCGAGCGCGATGCCGACGACGTCTGCGCCGCCTACCTGCTGGAACGGGAGCTCGGCGAGCGCGGGCTCGACGCCGAATTCGACGGCGAGGTGTCGGGCGTGATCCGGGCCGGGGCGTTCGTCGCCTTCGCCGGCGAGCTCGGCGACGTCTACGAGGGGATGCTGCCCTCGCGGACCCTGCCCGGCGGGCGCTACGAGCTGGACCGGGCGGAGGTGTCGCTGGTCGGCGGCGGCGAGGGGGCGACGGCGCTGCGGCTCGGCGATCCCGTCCGCGTCCGGGTCACCGGCGTCGACGGCGAACGCGGGCGCGTCGACCTGGAGCTGACCGGCGGCGGGGGGAGGTCCGGCGGTGCGGGTCGCGACGGCGCCCCTCCCCGCGACTCCCGCCGGAGGGGCCGCTGATGGCGAAGAAAGCGAAGAAACGCGCTCCCGCCTCCGGCGATGTCGTCACCAATCGCCGCGCGCGCCACAAATTCGAGTTCGTCGAAACGATGGAGGCGGGGATCGTCCTGACCGGCTCCGAGGTCAAGTCCCTGCGCGGCGGGCAGGCGCAGATGACCGATGCCTACGCCGTCGTCGACGACGGCGAGGTCTGGCTGCGAAAACTCCACATTCCGCCCTACGAGTACGCGGAAGTCGACGCCCACGTGCCCGATCGACCGCGCAAGCTGCTGCTTCACCGCGAGGAGATCGAGCGCCTGATCGGCAAAACGGCGGAGAAAGGCCTCACCCTGGTGCCGGTGCGGATCTACTTCAAGGGGCCGCGGGCGAAGGTCGAGCTGGCGCTGGCGCGGGGCAAGGAGGGCCGCGACCGCCGGCGCGAGATCGCCGACCGTGACGTGCGGCGCGAAGTCGAACGCGACTTCAAAAGTCGGATGCGATGAACATGAAAGGCGAGACCCAGACAAACGTCGGTTCAGTTGACCACGGAGAATCCTTTGCAAGGATGAATCGGTGCCCGTCGCGGATATCAGCAACTACATCTCCGATCACACCGGTTGGTTCGTCGCCGCCCTCGCCGCCGCGATCCTCCTCTTGCTCCTGGTGGTCGTCGTGACCCAGCGCCGCAACAAAGAAGCCGAAGAGAAGGCGAAAGCCGCCGAGGGCGCCACGGGGGCTCCCGCGGGCGGTGCGGGCGCCGCGGGGAGCTCCACTCAGTCGCCGAGTGCACCAGCCGGAGCGCCGCCCGTGCCGGGCGCCGCAGGTGGGCCGCCGCCTGGTGCCGCGGGAGCGGTGCCGGTGCCCGGTGCGGCGGGACCCGCCGGTGTCGGTGGGCCGCCCGGGGCGCCGCCGACCGCCCCTGGGGCCTCGGCCGGGCCGCCGGAGCGGGAGACCCGGAAGCAGCGTCGCGAGAGGATCCGCAAGGAGCAGCGCGAAGCCCGTGATCAGATGCGCAAGGACCGCAGCGAAGCCGTGGAGAAACGCAGGCAGGAACGCGCCGCACGCGGTGGCAAGGGCCCGACCCCGCCCCCTGCCGCGCCGAACGCCCCTGTCGGCGGTCAGCCGGCGCCCGGCGCGGGCGCGCCTGGCCCCGGCGCGCCCGGGATGCAGGCCGCCGCCGGTTCGCCTGGCCCGACCCCGCCCGCAGCGCCGCCCGTCCCGGGTCCTCCCGCCTCCACCGCCGGTTCCGCCGGCGGCCCGTCGACCGGTGAGGCCGCGGCTCTCGCCGGGGGCGCCGCCGTCGCCGGGGCCGCGGCGGCCGCGGCGGCGAAATCGGAGGGCAAGCCGAAGAAGGGCTTCTTCGAGATGTCGCTGTTCGGGATCAAGATCGGCGGCAAGAAGGCGAAGGAACGGGCGGCCGCCGAGCAGCGCGTCGCCGCCGCCCGTGCCGCCAACGAGAAAGCCGTCGCCGACGCCCGCTCGGGCGTCGCGGCCGACAGACCCGCGCCGCCGCCGGCTCCAGGTCTCGCCGGCGCCGCCGCGCCCGGCGCCGACGGCTCTCCTTCGATCGACGGGGAGGAGGGCGCTCCGACGTCGGCGCCCGCCCCCGATTCGGCCCAAGGCCCCCCGCCCCCGGTGCAGAACCTTTCGGCGCTTGCCGCCGCCGGCGCGGCCGAGGGCTTCCGCCCGGGCGACGCGCCGGAGCCGCCGACCCTTGCCGAGCCGCCGACGATCCCGCCACCGCCCGCGCCCGGCGCGGGTCCTGGTTCCGACCAGCCCGCCGCGCCGACCGACGCGCCGCCCGCCGGCGCGCTTCCCACCGACTCCGACGCCGCGGCCGCCGAACAGCGGGTCCGCGAAAAAGTCGCCCAGGTGCGGTTCGAGGAGCAGCGGATCAGGGCCGAGGCCGACCGGCGGATGCAGGAGGCCGAGCGCCTCCAGGGCGAGGCGGCGGCGCCGGCGACCAACGCCTTCGGCGCGGCGCCCGCGCCGGAGCCGCCAACTTCGGAAGCCGCGCTGCCGGGGCCCTCGGCCGGCGGCCCGGGCGAGCCTGGCGCGCAGCCGATCGGCGGACCGGCCGCGGCGCCGTCGGGCGCCGACGCCGGTGGCGTGCCGGACCCGGCCGTCCCCGCCGCGGACTTCTCCTTCGCCGAGCAGCGCCTGCAGGCGGGCCGCGAAGCCCGCGAGCGCTCGATCGAAGAAGCCGAGCGCCGGCTGCAGGAAATCGACGCGCGGACCAAAGCCGCCGAAGAGCGCGCCGCCACCGCCCAACGGCTGGAGACCGTGCGCGCCGAGGAAGAAACCCAGCAGCACCGACTGGAAGAGATGCAGCGCGCGGTCGAGGAGGCCGAGCAGCGGGCCCGGCTCGCCGAGCAGCGGGCTCGCGAAGCCGAGGAAGCGGTGGTCCGCTCGCTCAGCGCCGTCAACCCGGCGATCGAGTCGGCGGCCGCGGCCCCGGCCGAGCCGTCGCCGTCCTTCGGCCCGAGCGAGGACTCGCCGGCCGCAAGCTCGCCGTCGGCCGCCCCCCCGCAGCCCGCCGCGCCGATGCCCCCGGCCGCGGACACGCCAGGGCCGATGTCGTCCTTTGACGCGCCGACCCCGCCGCCGGCCTCGACCGCCCCGGCCGTCGACTCGCCGACCCCTCCGGCCGCCGCGACCGCACCGTCCTTCGACTCTCCATCTCCGCCTTCGCCCGCGACCCCGCCTCCGGCCTCGACCCCGCCTCCGGCCTCGACCCCGTCGACGCCGACCAGCCCGCCGCCCGCTCCCTTCGCCGCCCCGACTCCGCCCGCGCCCGCGGCGTCGACCGAGGCGCCCGAGGTGACTCCGCCGGGATTCCAGACCCCGCCGCCTCCCGCCGCGCCGGATACCTCGACCTTCCAGGCGCCCACGCCCACGCCCACGCCGCCTCCCGCCGCGCCCGCGCCGCCGGCGCCCGAGGTTCGCGAGGAGACCGGCGCGCCCGCGTTCGGTGGCTCGACCCCGCCGCCGGCGCCGCAGCCGTTCGCGAGCGGGTCGGTCCCGGACCCGGCCGCCGCGCCCGGCCGGCCGACCCCGCCGCCCGCCTTCGGCGCGCCGCCCGCGGCCGCCCCGGAGCCCGCCGCCGGCCCGTCGAGCGGCGGGGAGATCAACCTCAACTCGGTGACCTTCGAGCAGCTGCGCTCGCAGAACCTCTCGGTCACCCAGGCGACCCGGCTCCTCGCCCACCGTGAGCGGCTCGGCGGCTTCGACTCCGTCGACGACCTCGACCAGGTCGCCGGCTTCCCTGACGACGTGCTCGCCGACCTCAAGTCGCGAGCTACCGTCTAGCTACCCGGCTCCCGCTTCCCACTTCTCCAGCAGCTTCAGCCACACCTCGCTGCGCGTGGGGTAGGGGGCCACCGCGTGGCGCAGGCGCGCCCGCGGCACCTCGGCGAGGATCGCGATCGTCGCCGCCTGCAGGAAGTCGGCGGTCTCGAAGCCGGTGAAGGTGGCGCCGACGATCGTGTCCTTGGCCCGGTCGACCACCAGCCGCGACCGGCCGCCGGTCCCCTTGCCCTGGAAGCTGGCACCGGGCGAGCCGTCGGTGGGGACCTCGACCAGGTGGACGTCGATGCCCGCCTCCTCGGCCTGCTGGAGCGTCTTGCCGACCGCCGCCACCTGCGGGTCGGTGAAGGTGACGCGCGGCGAGCCGAGGCCTTCGGCGATCGCCTCGACCGGCCGCCCGAGCAGGTTCTCGGCGACGATCCAGGCCTGGTACTTGCCGACGTGGGTGAAGAGGGCGCGGCCGTTGACGTCGCCGATCGCGTAGAGGGCCGCGGCGCCACCGACCCGCATCCGGTCGTCGACCGTGAGGAAGCCGTGTTCGTCGGGCTCGACCCCGATCGCGTCGAGGCCGAGGCCGTCGGTGTGCGGCTTGCGGCCGACCGCGACGAGGATCTCCTCGCCCTCGACCGCGCCGCCGTCCTTCAGCTCGGCGATCACCCCGGCGCCGCCGGCGCGCACCGACTCGACCAGGTCGCCGACCCGCACGTCGACGCCGAAGCGGCCGCGCAGCGCCGCCGCCACTTCCTCGCCGGCGAAGGGCTCGTCGCGGCCGAGCAGGTGGGGGCCGCCCTCGACCAGGGTCACCTTCGTCCCCAGCGACGCCCAGGCCTGAGCGAGCTCGCTGCCGACCGGCCCGCCGCCGAGCACGATCATGCTCGCCGGGACCCGCTTCGCCGTGGTCGCGTCGCGGTTGTTCCAGGCGCGGACCGAGTCGAGGCCGTCGATCGGCGGCATCAGCGCGCCGGAGCCGGTGGCGACGATCGCCGCCCGGGAGGAGGTCAGCTCCTCGTCGCCGACCGCGACGCGGCCGGGGCCGACGAAGCGCCCCTCGCCGCGGAAGAGGTCGATCCCCCGTTCCTCCAGCCAGGGCAGCTGCCCCGAGTCGTCCTCGCCGTGGATCACCTGGTCGCGCCGCGCCAGCACCGCCGCCGGGTCGAGGCGAGCGTCCGCGCCGACCGGCACGCCGGGGACCCGCCGCGCCTCGGCGAGCACGTCGGCCGGGCGCAGCAGCGCCTTCGAGGGCATGCAGGCGTAGTAGGAGCATTCGCCGCCGACCAGGTCCCTCTCCACGATCGCCACCTTCCAGCCGCCGTCGGCGAGGCGGCCGGCCGCCACCTCCCCGGCCGGGCCGGCGCCGAGGACTATCGCGTCGTAGGTCTTGTCCGTGGTCTCGGCTGCGGTCATCGTCCTGCGCCCATACCCGCGCGCTTGTCCGGCCAATACGCGGCGCGTACACTTACAGATGCATCTCGCACGGGGGCGACAGGCTTCGACGTGGTCGATTCGTGCGAAAGGTTGCAGGTCGAGGTTGCCGGAGGCCTCGTTAAACCCCGGCACAAACCAATACGTGCGGACCATGAGTTCGCCCTCGCTGCCTAGCTAGAAACTAGGCGATGAGAGTCGGTCCTCCCTCGCCCGAGGGGAGGGGCACCGGCTTCAGAATCGGGCTCACCCGGACGGTTTGCCTCGTCCGGCCGGGGAAATTCAAGGGGCTCTGTCTTCCGCAGTGCCCGTCGGCGCGGACCCCGGGAGACGAGAACCAAGCGCCGGCTAAACCTGTAGAGACCCTCGCATCGCGTCCGCGGATCCGAGTTCGAATCTCGGCGCCTCCATCGAAGAGCCCGTCCGGCCACAGGCCGGGCGGGCCGCTGCCCGCGCTCAGCCCGCCGCCTGGGCCAGCTCCCGCCACGGGCCGATGTCCCAGAAGCCGCGGGCGGCGCCGGAGGTGGAGGGCAGGACCCAGACGCTCGCGCCGCCGATCGTCTCGGTCTGCGGCCCGTAGATCACCGGCCGGCCGAGCGAGGCCCGCGCCGCGTTCTTGCCGTTGAAGGCGAGGAGGCGGGGGGCGACGGCGGCGATCGCCCCCGTCAGCCGCTTGCGGTCGATGCCGCGGTCGCCGACCTCGGCGTCGGAGCCCGCGGCGGTCTTGCTTGCGTCGGTGAGGCCGATCCCGAACTCGGGCAGGCGCGCGAATTCGGCCGGGCGCAGGACGACGGGGGTCAGGCCGACCTCGTGGAGCGTCGCCCAGAAGCGGTTGCCGGGTCCGGCGTAGTAGGCCCCCGCCCGCGCCGACGCCGCTCCCGGCGCGGTGCCGCAGAAGACGACCCGCATCTCCGGCGCCAGGACATCGGGGAGGATCGGGGCGGGCAAACCGGCGTGGGCTCAGCGCGAGCCGAGCCAGGCGAGGACCTCGGCGGCGTCGCGGTCGGGCGGGAAGACGGGGTAGAAGGCCTTGGCGATCCGCCCGGCTTCGGCGACGAAGGTGAGGCGCCGGTAGAGGACGACGTCGGCGCCCCCGATCTCGACCTTTAAGGTGGGGAGGCCGAGGGCGGCGGCGAGGCGGAGGCCCGGATCGGCGAGCAGCGGGTAGGGGATGTGCTCGCGGGCGGCGAACTCGGCCTGTTCGGCCTCGCTCTGGGCGCTGATCCCGACCAGGCGCGCGCCGAGGTGCTCGAAGGCGGCGAGGCTCTCGCGGTAGGCGCAGCTCTGCGGGGTGCAGCCGCGGGCCCCGGGGATGTCGTCCCAGCCGTCCGGCAGCGGCTCGCCGGGGACGCCGGTCCGCGGGTAGACGTAGGCGACGAGGAGGCCGGTGGCCGACTCCGCCAGGTCGACCTCGCCGCCGCCCGTCGCCGGCAGCGCGAGCGCGGGGACGGCGGTGCCGGGGAGGTGGTCGGCGGCGCCGTCGTCCGCGGGCACCGGCAGGTCGTCGGGGAGGGACGTGTAGTCGCTCATGCGCACATCGTGGCGGATCGGCGCGCTCTAGCCACCGTCCGCCCGCGGCAGCGCCGCCAGCTCGATCGCGCCGCTGACCGCGGCGATCTCCTCCGGCAGGCGGGCGAGGTCGGCGGCGGTCACGAACTCCAGCTCCTGCCCGAGCGGGCGGAAGAAGTTGTCGTAGTGGGTGGGGACGACGACGCGCGGCTCGAGCTTCGACAGGATGCGCTGCCAGTAGCGCTCGGTGAAGCCGCGGCCGGCGACCCCGGCGAGGAAGACGTCGACGCCGCGCTCGCGGACCGCGTCGTCGAGGAGGTCGGCGCTGCCCTGGTGGTAGAGGCGGATGCCGGCGACCGCGATCGAGATGCCCCAGACCTGGCCGCAGCGGTAGGCGGCGGGGGAGAGCGAGTCGAGCTGCTCGCAGGTCAGTTCGCCGTCGTAGGGGACGGCGAGGCCGAGCAGCAGCTTCGAGTGCCTGCTGGGGGTGAAGCTGACCTCGAACGGGCCCAGCTCGTAGACCCGGTAGGGCTCGACCTCGACCGCCCGCTCGGCCATCCCATGGAGGCCCATCAGGTTGACCAGCGAGGCCGAGCCGTAGGCCTGGCAGTCGAGGCGGCGGGCGAGCGCCGGGGCGTCGACCGCGTGGTCGAAGTGGGTGTGGCCGACGAGGACGCCGACCGTCTTCCCCGGCGCCCGGACGAAGCGCTCCAGGGCGCCCGGGTCGGGAAGGGCCCGGCGCCGCAGCAGCAGGTCGCGCAGGGGGACGCGGGAGAGGTAGGGGTCGACGAAGAGCGTGTGGCCCTCGTGGGTGAGCCGGTAGCCGGAGACGCCGAGCCATTCGACCTCCAGCCCGGCCGGGAGCGGCAGCGGCCGCCGCTCGAGCTCGCCCAGCGCTTCGCCGTCGGCGCGCGCCGCGGCGGCGCGGCCGACCTGCGCCCGCGCCAGCTCGCCGAGGTGTCGCAGCGGGCCCGTCACCTCCATAAGGGTACGGTGGGCGGGTGGAGCGCTACGTCGCCTTCCTGCGCGGGATGAACCTCGGCAACCGCCGGATCAAGAGCCCGGAGCTGATCGCCCACTTCGAGGCGATGGGCCTGGAGGACGTCGCCACCTTCCGGGCGAGCGGCAACGTCGTCTTCGTCGACCCGGCCGGCGAAACCGAGCCGCGGCTGCAGGCCCGGGTCGAAAAGGAGCTCGACGAGCGGCTCGGCTACGACGTCGCCGTCTTCCTGCGCTCCGCCGCCGAGGTGAGCGCGATCGCCGCCCGCGAGCCGTTCCCGGCCGAGGCGATCGCCGCCTCGAAGGGCAAACCGCAGGTGATCCTGCTCGGGCGCAAGCACGGCGCCAAGGCGGCGAAGGAGGTGCGGGCGCTCGCCCCGGAGGGCGACCTGATGGTGCTGGAGGGTCGCGAGCTGCACTGGCTGCCGGCCGTCGGGCTCTCCGAAACCGAGCTCGACCCCAGGGCGCTCGACGCCGCCGTCGGCAAGGGCACCACCCGCACCGCCGGCACGATCGAACAGATCGCCGCCAAGTACTGCGGCTGACCGCCGCGCCGCGGGACGCCGCCAGGGCGTCCGCGCGGTCCTTCATCTACCTTGGATCCCTATGGCGATCGCGACCGCGACCTCACTGGACGTCTACGTCGGCGGCAAGCTGCTGTTCGGCGACGTCTCCTTCAAGCTCGAGCCGGGCGACCGGATGACCCTCTCCGGCCGCAACGGGGCGGGCAAGTCGACCCTGCTGCGGGTGCTCAACGGTGAGCTGACGCCGGAGGAGGGGAGCGTCTCGATCCAGCGCGGCGCCCGCGTCGCCCTCCACGACCAGCGCCCGCCGCGCGACTCCGACGCGAAACTCGGCGAATACGTCTTCTCCGGGCGCAGCGACATGCTGGAGACGGAGGCCGAGCTGGCCCGGCTGGAGGGCGAGATGGCGGGTGGCGCCTCGGAGGAGACGATGGCCGCCTACGCCGTCGCCCAGTCGCGGCTCGAAGCGGGCGGCGGCTACCGCTGGCGCGACGAGGTGCTGGAAGTCCTGCGCGGGCTCGGTTTCGGCCCCGAGCACGCCGACCGCTCGCTGAAGACCTTCTCCGGCGGTGAGCTGACCCGGGCCTCGCTGGCCCGCGCGCTCGCCTCCCGGCCCGACCTCCTGATGCTGGACGAGCCTACGAACCACCTCGACATCCCCTCGCTCGAGTGGCTCGAGCGCTATCTGGTCGGCATCGACGCCGCCGTCGTCCTGGTCGCCCACGACCGCTGGTTCCTCGAGGCGGTCGGCACCTCGGTGCTGGAGCTGGAGGCACAGCGCGCCCGCTTCTTCGCCGGTCCCTGGCACGCCTGGCGCCAGGAGCAGGCCGCCCGCCAGATCGCGCTCGGCAAAGCGATCGACAAGCAGGAACGGGAGCTGGCGCGGATGGAGCGCTTCGTCGAGCGCTTCCGCTACAAGGCCTCGAAGGCGAAACAGGCCCAGTCGCGGGTCAAACAGATCGACAAGAAGAAGAAATCGGGGCCGGTCTCCGAAAAGCGCGACAAAAAGCACCTGCGCTTCTCCTTCAAGCCGCCGGAGCGCCCCGGCCGCATCGTCCTGAAGTTGGCCGAGGCGCGGATCGAGGTGCCGGGCCGGGTCCTGCTCGAAGACGCCGACCTCGAAGTCGAACGCGGCGAACACGTCGTCCTGGTCGGCGCCAACGGCAGCGGCAAGACGACGCTGATCGAGACCCTGGCGGGGGAGAAGCAGGCCGCCGCCGGGATCGTCCGCACCGGCCACAACGTCAACCTCGGCTACCTCTCCCAGCATGCCGACACGGCCGCGGGCGCGGGCACCGTGCTCGACGCGGCGCAGCGCGAGACCGGGCTCACCGGGCCGAAGGCGCGCGCCCTGCTGGGCGGCTTCCTCTTCTCCGGCGGCGACGTGGAAAAGCAGCTCTCCGACATCTCCGGGGGCGAGCAGCGGCGGCTGTCGCTGGCGATCCTCGTCTCCTCCGGCGCCAACGTCCTGGTCCTCGACGAGCCGACGAACCATCTCGACATCGAGAGCCGCGAGGCGCTCGAGGACGCGCTGACCGAGTTCGAGGGCTCGGTCGTCCTGATCTCCCACGACCGGGCGCTGCTGGAGGCGGTCGGCAGCCGCACGATCGTGCTCGAGGACGGCAAGCTGACCAGCCACCAGAGCGGCTGGGCCGAGTACCAGCGGCGCCACGACGAACGTGAGGCCGAGGGCGACGCGGCGGCGAGCAAGGCGGCGAAGAAGGAGAAGGGTGCGAACGGGGCGCAGGCGAAGCGGCGCGAAGGCAAGGCGGCCGAAAAGGCCGAGCGCAAGGCGAAGCGGCTGGAGGAGCGGATCGCCAAGGCCGAAGCCGACCTGAAGGCGGTCGAGGAGGAGCTCGCCGACCCGGCCGCCTGGGCCAATCCGACCCGCACCGAGCAGGCGACCGCCAAGCATGAGGCGGCGAAGGCCGCGGTGGAGCAGTTGGTGGCGGAATGGGAGGCGGCGCAGGGCGCCCTCGAGGCGACGGCCGCGTCCTGACGCGGCCGGCCGGCGCATTTCGGCGTCCTCGGTCGTTCGGCTTCGGGTCGCGCACGTTTGTGCGCTCCCCTCACCTCGCTCCCTGCGTCCTTGAACTGCTTGGGCCGGCCGCGTCAGGCTAGAAGACGACGGTCCGCTCGCCGTCGATCAGGACCCGGTCCTCGAGGTGGGCGGTGACGGCGCGGGCGAGCACGATCCGCTCGACGTCGCGGCCGATCCGCACCAGGTCCTGGACCTCGTCCTGGTGGCCGACCCGGACCACGTCCTGGTCGATGATCGGCCCGGCGTCGAGCTCCGCGGTGACGTAGTGGGCGGTCGCGCCGATCAGCTTGACGCCGCGCTCGTGGGCGCGCGCGTAGGGGTCGGCGCCGACGAAGGCGGGCAGGAAGCTGTGGTGGATGTTGATCGCCGGGGCGCCGAGGTCGGCGAGGAAGGCGGGGGAGAGGATCTGCATGTAGCGGGCGAGGACGAGCAGATCGACGTCGCCGATCAGCTCCAGCGCCCGCCGCTCGGCGGCGGCCTTGGTCTCGCGGTCGATCGGCACGTGGGCGAACGGCAGGCCCACCGACTCGACCTCCCCGCGCAGGTCCTCGTGGTTGGAGATGACGGTGACGATCTCGCCGCCGAGGTGCCCGTTGCGCCAGCGCCAGAGGAGGTCGGAGAGGCAGTGGTCCTCGCGCGACACCATCACCGCGACCCGCTTCTCCCGGGTCGACTCGCTGAAGCTGTGGTCCATCTCGGCGGGCGCCGCGATCTCGGTCGCGAAGCGCTCCTCGAGCGCCGCCCGCTGCGCCGCCGGCGGCGAGTCGAAGACCATCCGCATGAAGAAGCGGCCCGCCTCGGTCGAGTGCTGGTCGACGTCGACGATGTTCAGGCCGGCGCCGGCGAGGAAGCCGGAGACCGTAGCGATCAGGCCCGGACGGTCCGGGCAGGCGAGCAGCAAGCGGGTGGTGTTGGCGTCTGGAGCGATCAGGGGATCATGCCTATTCGGGGCGCGATGGGACTTCTAGAGCCAAAACGCTGCAAAGCGCCCATTTCTTGTGTGATGGTGCCCACACACAGGGGCGGTGATCCCCGTAACGGTTCACCGCTTGCTCACAGAACGCAAACATATTGCCCTGCTTTGTGCGGTTGCCGCCCTGGTCGCGCCCGCCGCCGCCTCGGCGGCCCAGAACGAAAAGCTGCCGCCGCGGGTGCGGCTGCGCGCCGCGGCCCCGAAGCCTGCCTCGATCGGGATCGGCGAGGCGAAGGCGCTGACCGGCCCGCTGCTCGATCCGGTCGATCGCTACAGCGAGCTGATCGTCCGCCGGACCGTCAAGGCCGAGCACGTCCACAAGGTCCACGCACGCAAGCGTCGCGAAGCACGGGAAGAACAGGAACGATTCGCAAGCCTCCCCGGCGGCGTGAGCATGGCGACGCTGGAATCGATCGCCTCCTGCGAGTCCGGCGGCAACCCGGAAGCCGTCTCGCCCGACGGCACCTACCGCGGCAAATACCAGTTCGACCAGGGGACCTGGGAATCGGTGGGCGGCAGCGGCGACCCGGCCGCGGCCCCCGAAGCCGAACAGGACTACCGCGCCGCCCTCCTCTACTCGGAGTCCGGCTCCAGCCCCTGGCCGATCTGCGGCCAGTAGCGCAAGCCACCCGGCGCGCCGTCCCGACCCACCGCGCCAGGATTGGGCGATGCAGGCAGGCAAGGTCGACCTGGGTTAGGTTGCCAGGCGGGAAAGGTCGACCTGGGTTAGGTGGCCAGGCGGGAAAGGTCGACCGCGCTTCGGGGAGGTTTACGGAGGTCGACCGCGGCGGCCGTGGGCCGGACTACGATCCGGGCATGAGTCCGAAAGGCACCGAGGGATGAGTCCGAAAGGCACCGAGGGATGAGTCCGAAAGGCACCGAGGGGGAGCGGGAGGCGGTCGAGGCGGCGGTCGAGGTGGGGGAGGGGACCGGCGGCGACGGGGTGCCGGCGCCCGATCCCGGCGGGCCGACGCGCAAGCCGCCGCGCGAGGCGATCGCCGAGGCGCACGTCCGCGCGCCCACTCGCGGCAACCGGCGGCTGGAGAGCTTCATCGACGCGGTCAACGCCGACGACCAGGTGCGCGGCTGGTGGTACATGGCCCAGGTCAACGCCGAGCGGCTCGGCATGTCGGACCACAGCTGGGTCCACATGCAGATCGTCCTCAACATCTCCCTCCGGCTCCTGCGCCTGCTGGTCAGGGCGGGGGTGGAGCCGGCGATGGTCGCCGACCACCGGATGCGCGACCGCGACGCCGAGGTGGTCGTCGCCGGCGGCGCCCTGCTGCACGACGTCGGCATGTCGATCCACCGCGCCGACCATGAGGAGTACTCGCTCTTCCTCGCCCAGAGCGCCCTCGACCGCCTGCTCGCCGGCGCCTACAAACAGCCGGAGCGCACCGTGGTCGAAGTCGAGATCCTGCACTCGATCATCGGCCACCGCCGCCGCGGCGAGCCCTACACGGTCGAGGCCGGCGTGGTCCGCGTCGCCGACGCCCTCGACATGGCCCAGGGCCGCACCCGGATCCCGATCGAGTCAGGCCACGAAGGCATCCACTCGATCTCGGCCGCCGCCATCGACGAGGTGCGGATCAGCGCCGGCGACGACCACCCGGTGCGGATCGAGATCCAGCTCAACAACTCGGCGGGCATCTTCCAGGTCGACGACCTGCTGGCGACGAAGATCCGCGGCACCCCGCTGGAGGGCAAGGTAGAAGTCCTCGCCGAGATCCAGGGCGAGACCGAGAAACGCCTGCTGAGCGGCTTCCGCCTCGCCTAGCCGATCAATTCAGCCGGTGCCTGGTCTCGTCCGGCGCCATTGCGGCTCCTTGGCCGCGTGGGCCAGCCTCGCCAGGACGCAGGGAAGTGAGCTGAGCGGAGCGCACACCAGTGCGTGACCCGAAGCGAGCGACCGAGGACGCCGCGAGGCGCCCCCACATCACCCCAGGCGCTCGATGTCGTAGCGGCGTCGCTCCTTACGCCGCTCCAACGCCCCCTGGATCAGCGACAGCCCGATCACGAGGATCACGAAGAACGCCATCACGCCGAAGCAGAAGAAGGTGACGGTCTTGTCGTCGGCCTTGCCGGCCAGGCCCTCGCCGTTCTCGGCGAAAGCCATCGGGGCGGCGACGAGCATCGTCGTCAGGGCCAGCAGAAAAAGGGCGGTGGCGCGCTTCACGGCAGGCAATCTATCGCACGGGGCAGCGTAGGATCGCGCGATGTCCAACCTCGAGGCCCTCCTGCTGGGGGTGGTGCAGGGCCTGACCGAGTTCCTACCGATCTCGTCCTCAGGCCATCTGATCATCGTCCCCTGGCTGCAGAACTACACCTTTCTCACCGAAAACGAAGCCTTCAACAAGACCTTCGACGTCGCCCTCCACGCCGGCACGCTGATCGCCGCGATCGCCTTCTTCCGGCTCGAGGTCTGGCGCCTGATCGTCAGCTTCGTCGCCGCCGCGCGCAAGCGGGCGATCGAGACCAGCGAGGAGCGCCTCGCGGTGGCGATCGCGATCGGCACCGTCCCGGCGGTGATCGCGGGCGGCCTCGCCTCCGACTTCATCGACGAACACCTCGGCGAGCCGTGGATGATCGCCGTCCAGCTGATCTTCTTCGCCGTCCTCCTCGACTGGGCCGACCGCCGCCCGCAGCGCCGCCCGCTGGAGGGCGCGACCCGCCGCGACGGGGTCTGGATCGGCCTCGCCCAGGTGCTGGCGCTCGCCCCCGGCACCTCGCGGTCGGGGATCACGATCACCGCCGCCCGCTTCCTCGGCCTCGACCGCGACGCCGCCGCCCGCTTCTCCTTCCTGCTGCTGATCCCGATCGTCGCCGGCGCGACCCTCTTCAAAGGGATCGGCGCGGTCCACGAAGGCTTGCCGGCCGGCGTCGGCGGCCCGATGGTGGTGGGGGTGCTGGCCTCGGCGATCTCCGGCTACTTCGCGATCGTCTTCCTCCTCCGCCTGGTCCGCACGACCTCCTACCGGCCGTTCGTCCTCTACCGCTACGCGGCCGGCGTCGCGATCCTGATCGTGATCGCGACGGGATTGCGGCCGGCCACTTTTTGAGTGACGAACCGACGCAGTCGGGACGCCAAAGTTTCAATCGGCTTGAACAAGCCAAGTGCTGGCTCCAATAGCCGCAATTTGCACCTCGCGCATTTGTGAAAAACCTGTAAACGGCGGTAAAAAGCCGTTTTGCGTGCATAGAATCCGAGGCGAGTTGGCCCCCGATCCGACCACTCGTCTCGCGGTGATCGACACCGATTCCGGTTTCGTCACCGTCCTTGCCAAGCGCGCCGAGGCCGCGGGGTGGCTGCTGCGCACCTCCGGCGGCGCGGTGCCCCCCGACCAGCTGGTGGCGATGAAGCTGAACGCCCTGCTGGTCGACCCGGCGGTGCTCGGCGACGAAGCCTGGCGCTACCTCGACCGCGTCTGCAGCCTGCTCCCCGACCTCGGCGTCGTCGTCTGCACCGGCCGCTCCACCGTGGCCCAGCGGGTGCGCGGGCTGCGCCTCGGGGTCGACGACTGGATCACCAAGCCTTCCCACCCCGAGGAGGCGATCGCGCGGATCGAAGCCGTCACCCGGCGTCACCGCCGCGGCCGCCACGAGACCGAGTCCTCGCCCGTCCTCGCCGGCGAGCTGGAGATCCGCCCGGATCGCTTCCAGGCCTTCGTCGGCGGCGAGAGCCTCGACCTCACCCGGCGCGAGTTCGAGCTCCTGCACCTGCTCGCCGGGACCCAGGGCCAGGTGCTCGAGCGGGAGACCATCTACCAGCGCGTCTGGGGCTACGCGATGGCCCACGGCGACCGCTCGGTCGACGTCTTCATCCGCAAGCTGCGCCAGAAGCTGGAGAAGCGCAGCCCCGACTGGGAGTACATCCACACCCATTTCGGGGTCGGCTACCGGTTCGACCCGGAGACCTCGGCCGACGCGGTCCCGACCGCTCCGCCGGCGCCCTCGAAGGCGCCCGTCGACGACCCCGCTTCACAGGTCGTTCACAAAAGCTTTACCGCGGCGTAACCGGTTCAGCCACGGCCGGCGGCATTCTCGGCCCGGATGGCGGTCGGCAGCACGTCGGACAAAGCGGGGAGGCTGGAGGTGCGGCCGGAGGAGCACGCGGCGCTCGTCGACGGCCGTCCGCTGAGCCTCACCGTGCGTGAGCTGCAGCTGCTCGTCACCCTCTGGTCCAACCCGCAGCGGATCCTGACCAGGGAGGAGCTCCACACCTCGGTCTGGGGTACGCCGCCGCGCCGCGACGACCGCTCGGTCGACGTCTACGTCAGCCGCCTGCGCGCCAAGCTCGGCGCCGCGCTGCCGGACCAGAAGCTGATCTACACCCACAACGGGATCGGCTACCGCTTCTCCCCCGACGGTTGAGCCCGCCGCTTTTACATTTTTTTTACACCCTCGCCACAGGCGGATAACAAGCTTGCCCTGCGGCGTTGACACGCTCGCCAGGTAGGGCCGCACCTTCGAAGCTCGCGGCCGCAATCTCGTCAACGATCAAAGAGGAGTCTGATGTCCAGCTCTAGATGGCTTGCGGTGTTCGCCGCCGCCTGCGTGCTCGTGCTCGGCCTCGCCGCCTGCGGGGGCGGAGGGTCCACCACCGGCTCGAACACCGAAACCGGCAGCAGCGAAAACGAAAGCGGCGGGGGCGCCCCTTCGGCTGAAGTCTCCGGCGAAATCGCCGGCGCCGGCTCGACCGCCCAGGAAGCGGCCCAGAAAGCCTGGATCGCCGAATTCGAGAACGCGAACAGCGGCGCGACGATCTCCTATGACGGCGTCGGCTCCGGCGGCGGCCGCGAAAAATTCATCTCCGGCGGGGTCGCCTACGCGGGCAGCGACACGCCCCTCTCCGAAGACGAAGGCGAGCTCGGCAAGGCGGTCAAACGCTGCGGACCGGGCGAACTGGTCGAGGTGCCTGACTACATCTCGCCGATCGCGATCGTCTACAACCTGCCGGGCGTCGAAGAACTGAAACTGGAACCGGAAACCCTGGCGAAGATCTTCAACCAGGAAATCGAAAACTGGAACGACCCGGAGATCGCGAAGGAGAACCCCGGGGTCGAACTTCCGGAAACGCGGATCGTCCCGGTCAACCGCTCCGACGAGTCGGGCACCACGGAAAACTTCACCGACTACCTGTCGAAAGTGGCGCCCAAGGTCTGGACCCACGAAGTCAGCGGTGAATGGCCGGTCAAGGGTGGCGAAGCCGCCTCCGGCACCTCCGGCGTGATCGAAGCCGTCTCCGCCGGCGAAGGCGCGATCGGCTACGCCGATGCCTCGCAGGCCGGCGAACTCGGCAAAGCGCTGATCAAGGTCGGCAGCAGCTGGGCCGAACCGTCGGCGGAAGCCGCCGCGAAAGTCCTGGATCTCTCCAAGGAAGACCCGGAACTGGAGAAAGGCAGCAAGAACGTCATCGCTTTCGAAATCGACAGGAAAACGGAAGCGAGCGGCGTCTACCCGATCATCCTGGTGTCCTCGTTGATCGGCTGCACCAAATACAAGAGCGCGTCCGAAGCGGCCCTGGTGAAGGCCTTCTTCGAATACGCGATCAGCCCCGAAGGGCAGGCCCTGGCCGAAGAACAGGCCGGCTCGGCGCCGCTCTCCGCCGCGCTGACGAAAAAGGTCGAAGCCGCGGTCGGCGCGATCGAATAGGGCCTGCCGACCCGACCCACCGAAGCACTCGTGGCTCATTTCGACACCACGACGAATGCCGGCCAACTGCTGGCGGCGGCGTCCGGAGGGCGCCGCCGCCGCGGTGACCGGATCTTCAGCAACGCCGCGGTGATCGCCGCGGTGACGATCCTGGCGCTGCTCGCCGGGGTCGCGATCTTCCTCGTCACCGAGGGCTTCCCGGCGATCACCGCGTCGGCCGCGGAACTGCCGAAAGGCGAAAGCTTCCTCGACTACGTCGCCCCGCTGGCCTTCGGCACCTGCCTGGCCGGCGTCCTGGCGATGATCATCGCGGTGCCCCTCGCGGTCGCGGTGGCACTCTTCATCACCCACATCGCGCCGCCCCGGATCGCCCTCACGCTCGGCTTCTTCGTCGACCTCCTGGCGGCGATCCCCAGCATCATCTACGGCCTCTGGGGCATCTTCGTGCTCGGCCCGGCCGCCGTGCCGGCGATGAAGTGGCTGGAAGCGAAGCTCGGCTTCCTGCCGATCTTCGCCGGGCCCGCCTCGATCACCGGCCGCACGATGCTGGTCGTCGGCCTCGTCCTCGCGGTGATGATCCTGCCGATCATCTCCGCCGTCGCCCGCGAGGTCTTCGCGCAGACGCCGCGCAAACTCCAGGAAGGCGCGCAGGCGCTCGGCGCCACCCGCTGGGAGATGATCCGCACCACGGTCCTCCCGTTCGGCAGGTCGTCGGTGATCAGCGGCGCCATGCTCGGCCTCGGCCGGGCGCTCGGCGAGACGATGGCGGTGGCGATCATCCTCTCGGTCTCCGGCGGCGTCACCTTCAACCTGATCAGCCAGGCGAACCCCTCGACGATCGCCGCCAACATCGCCCTCAACTTCCCTGAGTCCTCGGGCCTGGCGATCAACCTGCTGATCGCCACCGGGCTGGTCCTCTTCGTCATCACCCTGGCGACCAACTTCTTCGCCCGCTGGATCATCGCCCGCTCGGAGGTCCGGTGACGCCGCCGCCCGACACCGGCCTGGCCGCCGCCCCGGAGCGTTCGATCTTCGCCCAGGAGGGCGGCGGCGGCGCGCTGCCGGGCTGGGCTCCGTACGGCGCCTTCGTCGGCGCGCTGGTCTTCGCGGGCGCGGTCGAGGCGGCGCTCGGCTGGTTCACGATCGCCCTGATGCTGGTCTTCGGCGCGCTGCTCTCGATCGTCGCGATCTACGCCTGGTCGCGCACCGTCGAGGGGCGGCGGCGGGCCAAGGACCGGGCGATCACGATGGCGATCGCCACCGCCTTCGGCGCCTCGATGGCGCCGCTGATCTCGCTCCTCTACGAAGTGATCAAGCGCGGCGCGCGGGGCATCAACTGGGAATTCTTCACCACCACCGGGCGCGGCGTGGTCAGCGGCGGCGGCGCCCAGCACGCGATCGTCGGCACCCTGATCATCACCGGCTGCGCCGTCGTCATCTCGGTGCCGATCGGCCTGATGGCGGCGATCTACATGAACGAGTACGGCCGCGGGCCGCTGCGCCGCGCCCTCACCTTCTTCGTCGACGTGATGACCGGCATCCCCTCGATCGTCGCCGGCCTCTTCGCCTACGCGCTCTTCGAGCTCTTCTTCGGCCCCGGCATCCAGATGGGGATCATGGGCTCGATCGCGCTCTCGGTGCTGATGATCCCGATCGTCATCCGCGCCGCCGAGGAGGTGCTGAAGATCGTCCCCGACCACCTGCGCGAGGCCTCCTACGCCCTCGGCACGCCGAAGTGGAAGACGATCACCAAGGTGGTGCTGCCGACCTCCTTCGCCGGGCTGGTGACCGGGGTGATGCTCGCGACCGCGCGGATCGTCGGCGAGACCGCGCCGCTGCTGGTCACCACCGGCGTCGTCAGCTCGCTCAACACCAACCCCTTTCAGGGCCGCATGCAGAACCTCGCGGTCTACGCTTACAACGAGTACCGGTCGCCTGGCGTGATGAAACAGGCGTCCTACGACCGAGCCTGGGCCGCGGCCCTGGTGTTGATCGCGATCGTCATGATCCTCAACGTCATCGCCCGCCTGGTCTACCGCCGCTACAAAACGGAGATTCGATAGTCGTGGAGGGAAGGAAGCTCAGAGACATGTTCGGATCCCAGGCCAAACCCGAGGCCGAGGAGGGCCGCAACACGATGTCGCAAGCCGGCCCTGTCACCGAGACCTCGAACCAGCCGTCGGAGACCCCGCCCGCCCGCCGGGCGAAGACCCTCGAAGCCAAGGAAGTGAACCTCTACTACGGCGACTTCCACGCCGTCGAAGGGGTGAACATGACGATCGAACCGAACAAGGTGACGGCGCTGATCGGCTCCTCTGGCTGCGGCAAGACGACCTTCCTGCGCTCGCTCAACCGGATGCACGAGCTGACCCCGGGGGCGACCGTGAAAGGCAACATCGAACTCGACGGCGAGGACATCTACGCGGGTGGGGTCGACCCGGTCGCGGTGCGGCGGCTGATCGGGATGGTCTTCCAGCAGCCGAACCCGTTCCCGACGATGTCGATCTACGACAACGTCGCCGCCGGGCTGAACTTCAACGCGGGCAAGGTCTCGAAGGCCGACAAGGACGCGATCGTCGAGAGGAGCCTGCGCGGGGCGCACCTCTGGGACGAGGTCAAGGACCGGCTCGGGCGGCCCGGATCGGGCCTCTCCGGCGGCCAGCAGCAGCGCCTATGCATCGCCCGCGCGACCGCGGTCAGCCCCGAGGTCCTGCTGATGGACGAGCCCTGCTCGGCGCTCGACCCGGTCGCCACGCTGGCGATCGAGGACCTGATCTCGGAGCTGAAAAAGGAATACACGATCGCGATCGTCACCCACAACATGCAGCAGGCGGCGCGCGCCTCCGACAACACCGCGTTCTTCAACCTCGACGAATCGGGCAAGCCCGGCCACCTGGTGGAGATCGGCCCGACCGACGAAATCTTCACCAAACCGAAGAAGAAAGAGACCGAGGACTACGTCTCCGGTCGCTTCGGGTAGGCCGACGGGCGGGGGGCCGAGATGCCTGAGGTACGGACCGAATACCAGCAGGAACTGGACAGCCTGGAAGCGAGTGCGCTGGGCGGCCTCGACCTGGTCAGCTCGGCGCTGTCGCGGACGCTGGAGGCGATCGAGCACCAGGACATCGAGCTGGCGCAGATCGTCGTCGCCGACGACGATCGCATCGACGGCCGCTACCTGGAGGTGCACCAGGCGCTGATCACGCTGCTGGCGACGCAGTCCCCGGTGGCCACCGACCTGCGGCTGATCTCGGCGATGCTGCACGTGCTGAAGAACATCGAGCGGATGGGCGACCAGTGCGTGAACATCTGCAAGGTCATCCCGATGTCCGGGCACGAGCCGCCTGCCGACGAGGCGATGGTGAAGCTGATCCTGACCATGGGGACGCACACCAAATCGCTGATCAGCCAGGCAAAGCGGGCCTTCGAAGAGCGCAACGTCGAGATGGCCCGGGACCTGGTCCAGCGCGACGACGTGGTCGACGAGCTGAACCGCGAGTGCTTCCAGCTGGCGCTGGCGATCGGCGACGACGCGGACAAGCGCGAATGGGCGATGACGATGCTGCTGACGGCGCGGGCGATCGAGCGGATCGCCGACAACGCGGTCGACATCGGCGAGCAGGTCGCGTTCGTCGTGACCGGGCTGTTCCGGGAGTTCGAGGACGCCTCGCATCCGCACGCGGACGCTTGAGATCCGCCGGGCCTGGGAAGATGGGTACCCAGCCCTGATGCTTTGCGCCGCTATCGACATCGGTTCCAACACGACCCGCGTCCTGGTTGCGGAGCCGATCGATGGTCAGCTCAAGAAGGTGATGGAGCAGCGCGCCTACACGCGGATCTCCAAGGCGGTCGACGAGGACGGCGCGATCACGCCGGAGAAGATCGAGGAGGTCGGCGAGCTGGTCGCGACCCAGGTGCGGCTGGCGCGCGAGCTGGGGGCGCGTGAGATCCGCGCGGTGGCGACCGCGGCGGTGCGCGAGGCGACCAACGGCCCCGAGGTCGCGGCGGCGATCTCCGAGGTGGCCGGGGTGGAGGTCGAGATCCTCAGCGGCGAGGAGGAGGGGCGGCTCGCCTTCATCGGCGCGACCAAGGCGCTGGGGCACCCGGCGGAGGGCCCGATCGGCGTCGTCGACATCGGCGGCGGCTCGACCGAGGTGATCCTCGGCACGGTCTCCGAGGGGGTCGACTCGGTGCGCTCCTGGCACATCGGCTCCGGCACCCTCGCCGACGAGCTGATCACCTCCGACCCGCCCTCGGCGGCGGAGATCCGCCGCGTGCGCGAGTACATCGACGACTTCTTCGACGACGTCGAGATCCCGCGTCCCGAGCAGGCGGTGGCGGTCGGCGGCTCGGCGACCAGCCTGCGGCGCCTGGTCGGCGCGGTGCTCGAGTACGAGACGCTGGAGCGCGCGATCCGCGTCCTCTCCGCCGATCCGGCGGTCGAGGTGGCGAAACGCTTCGAGCTCGACCCCCGTCGCGTCCGCATCCTCACCACCGGCGTCCTCCTCCTGGAGAAGGTCTCCGAGCTCCTCGGTCAGCCCCTCCAGATCGGCAAGGGCGGCCTCCGCGAGGGCATCATCCTCGACCTCTGGAACGGCGCCGGCAACGGCTCCCGCCCCGAGCGTCTCGCCGCCTAGCGCGAGGCGGCACCGACCCGCCGCCTGGCGTGAGGCGGCACCGACGCGCCGGCCGGGTCCTCGACCCGCCCGGTCGGGAGGACCGAATCGCCGCGCAAGGCGTGGCGGCGCCGCTGCGTGGCGACTTATCCACCTCTGAGGTGGATTTCTCACCACGCAAGCGTCCTGCTCATGCCTCCCGGTCACACGAAGTTCACTCCTCGTTTGCAGGTGCTTCACATGTTTTCCCTGCAAATCGCGAAATATGGAGGTGCAATGACCAGGATCGAAAGGGAGACACCGATGACTTCCCGCGCTGACATGCACTGCCACTCGACCGCCTCGCAGCTCTCTCGCCTCGGGGTCCAGCGCAGCCTCGGACTGCCCGAGTGCGCGACGCCGCCGCAGGAGGTCTACGAGCTCGCCAAGCGGCGCGGGATGGACTTCGTGACGATCACCGATCACGACACGATCGAGGGAGCGCTCGAGCTCGAGCACCTTCCCGACACCTTCGTCTCCGAGGAGCTGACCGTCCGCTTCGCCGGCGAGCCCCAGGCGGTTCACGTCCTCTGTTACGGGATCACTCCCGGAGACCACGAGTGGCTGCAGGCCCACGCCGGCGACGTCGAGGCCTGTGCCGCGTACCTGCACGACAACGGGATCGCCTGCGCCCTCGCGCACCCCTTCTTCAACGTCGCGGCGCCGCTCACCCGGCGCCACCGGCGGCGACTGGCGGAGCTCTTCCCGGTCTGGGAGATCCGCAACGGGTCGCGCGCCGCGGAGCTGAACATGCCCGCCGCCGTCTACGTCGACACCCGCGGCGGCACCGGGATCGGCGGCTCCGACGACCACGCCGGCGTCGACATCGGCCGCACCTGGACCGAGGTGCCCGCCGCTGCCACGCCGGAAGAGTTTCTCGCCCACGTGCGCAACGGCGACGCCGAGGCGCGGGGCGAACAGGGGTCCGCGGCCAAGTGGACCCACGCGGCGATGGCGCTCGCCACCCGCGCCCTCGACGACGCCGGGATCGACGCCTCCGGCATCGCCCCCGACCCGGCGGCGGTGCTGAAGATGGCCGAACGGGTGATCGCCGAGGGCTCGGCCCGCGAGGGCAAGGTCGCCGCCGACATCGGCCCCGAGGACGCGCGCTGCCTGCTCGAGGCCTGGCTCGCCGGGGTCGGGATCGAAGCCCGCGGCCGCGAGCTGCTGGAGATGCTGCAGGCCGACGGGTTCTCCCACGCCGACCTCTACCGCCGCGCCCGCCGTCGCCACGAGCGGCGCCTGCGCCTCGCCGTCGACGGCGGCCTGGTCGCCTTCCAGGCGGGTGACCTCGGCGCCGCCGCGGGCGGCATCTTCGAGGCGCTCGTCCCGGCGGTCCCCTACGCGCCCTCGACCGCCTTCCTCGGCCAGGAGAAGGCGAAGCTGCGCGGCCGCGACGACGATCGCCGCCGGGTCGCCCTGATCGCCGACGGGATCGGTCAGGTGCATGGGGTCACCCACACGATCGAGCAGATCCGCGAGCGCGGCGTCCCCGGCTTCGACGTCGCGGTGATCGGCACCGACCCGGGGGTCGACCGCCGCCTCCCGGCCGCGAGTGAGCTCGAGCTGCCCTTCTACCAGGGGATGCGGCTGGGGGTCCCGGGCGTCCCGGATCTGGTCGAGGTGCTCGCCGAAGGGAGCTACGACCTCGTCCACGTGACCGCTCCCGGCCCGGCCGGGATCGCGGCGACGCTGCTCGGGCGGATCACCGGCGTGCCGCTGCTCGCCAGCTACCACACCGAGCTCGCCACCTACGCCGGGCTGCGCGTCGACGGGACGCTCGAGGCGGTCGCCAAGGCGGGGCTCGGCGCCTTCTACAACGCTCCCGCGCGCGTCCTCTCGCCGAGCCCGGCCGCCGACGGCTCGCTCGCCGCGCTCGGCATCGACGGGGCCAAGGTCGGTCGCTGGGAGCGTGGCGTGGACGTCGAGCGCTTCGACCCGGCGAAGGCCGACCGCGACGCCTACCCGGGCGAGGTCAAGGTCCTCTACGCCGGGCGGCTCTCGCGCGAGAAGGGCGTCGACCTGCTGGCCGAGTCCTTCCTCCGCGCCCACGAGGCCGACCCGCGCCTGCACCTGCTGCTGGCGGGCGGTGGCCCGGAGGAGTCGGAGCTGCGGGCCCGCCTCGGCGACGCCGCCACCTTCCTCGGCTGGCTCGGCGGCGAGGAGCTCGCGGTCGCCTACGCGAGCGCCGACGTCTTCCTCTTCTGCAGCGTCACCGACACCTACGGTCAGGTGATCCTCGAGGCCGGGGCGAGCGGGCTGCCGGTCGTCGCGATCGCCTTGGGCGGCCCGGCGGCGCTGGTCGAGAACCGCCACACCGGGCTCCTCTGCCGGCCCGACGCCGACCACGTCGCGGGCTCGCTGCTGCAGCTGGCCGCGTCCCCGGAGCTGCGCGCGAAGCTCGGCTCGGCCGGTGTCCGCGCCGCCCGCGCCCGCTCCTGGGAGCGCTCGCTGAGCCAGCTCGCCGCCGGCTACCGGCTCGCCCTCGACGGCGCCGCGGTCCGCTCCCTTCCCGCCGCCCGACTCGCCGCTTGACGAGCCATCGCCCGCGCCTGTGGACGCTCCGATGGACCCCCGAGCGAACCTCCCCGCCGTTCGTGAGGAAGGGGGTCCATCGGAGCGTCCCCCCGGGTACGATGTCCCCTTGGCTGACCCGGTAGCTCCCGACCTCGATGATCCCGGTCTCTACTTCAACCGGGAGCTGTCCTGGCTGGAGTTCAACCGGCGGGTGTTGGAGCTGACCGAGGACCCCGAGGTGCCGCTGCTGGAGCGGCTGCGCTTCTGCGCGATCTACGCCTCCAACCTCGACGAGTTCTACATGGTGCGGGTGGCCGGGCTGTTCGACCAGCTCGACGCCGGGATCGACGCCCGCGGGCCCGACGGGCTGCGGCCGGGCGAGCAGATCGACCGTATCCAGCGGCGCGTGCTGGAGCTCGACCAGCGGCTGCAGCGGGCCTTCGGCGAGGAGCTGCGCCCGGCGCTGGAGCGCGAGGACATCCGCATCGTCTCCCTCGAGGACGCGGACGAGGAGGAGCAGCGCCAGATCCACCGGCGCTTCCACGAGCAGGTCTTCCCGGCGCTGACGCCGCTGGTGATCGGCCTCGGCCGGCCGTTCCCCTACATCTCGAACCTCTCCCTGAGCCTCGGGGTGCTGCTGCGCGACCCGGAGTCGGAGGTCGAGATCGTCGCCCGGGTGAAGGTGCCGAAGGAGTTGCTCGGGCGCTTCCTGCCGGTCGGCGCGGAGGGGACCTTCGTGCCGCTGGAGCAGGTGATCGCGGCCAACCTCGACCACCTCTTCCCGGGGACCGAGGTGGTCGACTACGGCTTCTTCCGGGTGACCCGGGACGCCGACTTCAACGTCTCCGACGAGGCCGACGACCTGCTGCAGGCGGTCCAGGACGAGCTGCGCCGGCGCCGCTTCGGCGAGGTGGTGCGGCTGGAGATCGCGACCGGGATGAACCCGAAGCTGCGCCACGAGCTGGTCGGCGCGCTGCGGCTCGAAGACCGCGAGGTCTACGACATCGACGGGCTGCTCGACCTCGCCGACCTGAGCGAGATCGCCGACGCCTCCGGCCACGCCGAGCTGCGCTACTCGCCCTGGACGCCGGTCACCCAGCCCAACCTGCAGGGGGACGAGGGGCGCCCGGTCGACATGTTCCGGGCAATCCGCCACGCCGACCTCCTCGTCCACCATCCGTACGACTCCTTCGCGACCTCGGTCGAACGGTTCGTCGAGCAGGCGGTCGAAGACCCCGACGTGCTGGCGATCAAGCAGACGGTGTACCGGACCAGCGACGACTCGCCGCTGGTGCCGGCCCTGATCCGCGCCTCCGAACGCGGCAAGCAGGCGGTCTGCATGGTGGAGCTGAAAGCGCGCTTCGACGAGGAGGCCAACATCCACTGGGCGAAAGCCCTGGAGGAGGCGGGCGTCCACGTCGTCTACGGGATCCCCGGGCTGAAGACGCACGTGAAGGCGATCCTGGTGGCCCGGCGCGAGGGCCGGCAGGTGCGCGAGTACGTCCACATCGGCACCGGCAACTACCACGCCAAGACGGCGCGCCTCTACACCGATTTCGGCCTCTTCACCGCCGACCCCGACATCGGCGCCGACGTCGCCGAGATGTTCAACTTCCTCACCGGCTACGGGCGGCCGGCGGTGTACCGCAAGGTGCTGGTGTCGCCGACGACGATGCGCGACCGGCTGGTCGGCGAGATCGACGCGACGATCGCCGCGCACGAGGCCGGCGAAGAGGCGCGGATCGCGCTGAAGATGAACTCGCTGGTCGACGCCGGGTGCATCCAGGCGCTCTACCGGGCCTCCCGGGCGGGGGTCAGGGTCGACCTCAACGTGCGCGGGATCTGCTGCCTGAAGCCGGGCGTGCCGGGGGTCTCGGAGAACATCCGGGTGGTCTCGATCGTCGGCCGCTTCCTCGAGCACTCGCGCGTCTACACCTTCACCCGGGGCGGGGAGACCCGCGTGCTGATGGGCTCCGCCGACATGATGCCGCGCAACCTCGACAACCGGGTCGAGCTCGTCGCGCCGGTCGAAGACGCGGTGCTGCGGGAGGAGATGATGGACGTGCTGGACCGCTGCTTCGCCGACAACTCGAACTCCTGGGAGCTCGAGGGGGACGGCGAGTGGAGGCGGATCGAGCGCGCCGAGGACGAGCCGCGGCGCGACGTGCAGCTGGAACTGCGCGAGCGGGCGGCGACGCGGGCGGCCGAGCAGCTGACGGCGGCGGGCTGAGCGCCGCGTCCCGAGGATGGCCACTAGGATGACCCAGGTGGCGCGCTTCTCGCTCCTACCCCACGATCAGACCTTCTTCGATCTCTTCGTGGAGGCGGGCAAGAACAGCGTGCATTCGGCCCACCTGCTGGACCAGCTGATGCGGGAGTGGCCCGACGCCGGGACGCTCCACCAGGACATCGTCGAAGCCGAGCACCGTGGGGACAAGGTCACCCACGAAATCATCAAACGGCTGAACACGACGTTCGTCACGCCGATCGACCGCGAGGACATCTACGGGCTGGCCACCCAGCTCGACGACATCGTCGACTTCACCGAGGAGGCGGCGGACTTCCTCGGCCTCTACCAGGTGGAGGCGCCGATGGACCAGGCCGGGGCGCTGACCGGGGTGCTGGTGCGCTCCTGCGAGGCGCTCGCCGAGGGGCTCGAGAACCTGCCCTCGTTCAAGGACCTCGACCAGTACTGGATCGAGGTGCACAGGCTCGAGAACGAAGGCGACCGGATCTCCCGCGACGCCGTCGCGGCCTTGTTCACCGACGCGATCGACCCGATGGTCGTGATCCGCTGGAAGGACATCTTCGCCGTGCTCGAGGAGGCGATCGACGCGACGGAGAAGGCTGCCCAGATTCTCGAGGGAATCGTCATCAAGAATTCCTGAGGCGATCTGGGGGCGCCTGGCGGCGTCCTCGGTCGCTCGCTTCGGGTCACGCACTTGAGTGCAGCTCCCCTCGCTCGCTCCCTGCGTCCTTGCCAGGCTGGCCCAGATCGCCTCAGGAAGGCGCTGGTGGGGAGAGCCAGACGGGCGTGTAACAAGGATGTAAACGGGGAGGGTAGGTTTCCGGACAGTGACCTCGGACGTGATCCTCGTACTGGTCATCGGCACTGCGCTCGCCTTTGACTTCACCAACGGCTTCCATGACACGGCGAACGTCGTCGCCACCTCGATCTCGACCGGGGCGGCGCGGCCGCAGGTGGCGATCGCGGTGGCCTCGCTGCTGAACTTCGCCGGGGCGTTCATCTCGATCTCGGTGGCGGCGACGGTCGCCAACGACGTCGTCGACTCAGGCGTGATCACGCCGACGATCGTCTTCGCCGGGCTGATCGGGGCGATCGCCTGGAACCTCGTCACCTGGTACTTCGGGCTGCCCTCGAGCTCCTCGCACGCGCTGATCGGCGGCGTGGTCGGCTCGGCGGTGGCGGCGTCGGGGTTCGACGTGGTGATCGCCGAAGGGCTGCTCGGCAAGGTGCTGATCCCGGCCGTGGTCGCGCCGCTGCTGGCCTTCCTCGTCGCCGGGGCGTCGATCGGGCTCTCCTACCGGATCGTCGGTCGGCAGCGGCCGGGGATCGTCAGCCGTGGCTTCAAATACGGGCAGGTGGTGTCGGGAGGGCTCTTGGCGCTCGCGCACGGGACCAACGACGCGCAGAAGACGATGGGGGTGATCACGCTGGCGCTGATCGCCAACGGCAGCCTCGGGGCGGGGGCCGACCCGCCGGTCTGGGTGATCGCCTCCTCGGCCCTGGCGATCGCCCTCGGCACCTACAGCGGCGGCTGGCGGATCATCAAGACGACCGGCACCCGGATCATCAAGATGGACGCCGCGCAGGGATTCACCTCGCAGGGAGCGGGGGCGGCGGTGATCCTCGCCTCGACCCACTTCGGCTTCCCGCTCTCGACCACGCACGTGATCAACGGCGGGGTGATGGGGGCCGGCGCGGCCAAACGGCTCTCGGCGGTGCGCTGGGGGGTGGCCGGGAACATCGTCGTCGCCTGGGTGCTGACGCTGCCCGCGGCGGCGGCGATCGGGGCGCTCGCCTACGGCTTCACCAGCCTCTTCGGCAGCGGCGCGGTGGGGCCGGTGGTGGTGACGGTGCTGGCGTTGGCGGCGATCGTCGGGGCGTTCGTGCGGCGGGCGGCGCGGGGCGCCCCGGTCCCGGTGCAGAGCGAAGGAGGCGCGCGGGCGTGAGCTCCATGGCGTCGATCGTCGAGACCAAGGAGCTGGTGCAGACCGTCGTCTTCGCCACGGTGGCGGGGATCGGGGTGACGGCGATCTTCTCGGTGGCGATCTGGGGGGCCGCCCGTTTCACCGATCTGAGCCAGGAAGAACGGCGGCCGGCGGCGGCGCTCGCGGCCGGGGTGGCGGCGCTCGCCCTGTTGGCGGTGCTGGCGGCGGTGGTCGGCGGCGTGATCGTGATGACCAGCAAGTGAGTTGAGAGTACGATTCGTGAGGTGAAGGCCGCGCGGAACGTCGCGATCATCATGCTCCTGGCGCTCGGGGTGGCGTTTCTCCCGGGTGGCGGCAATGCGGTCGATACGGTGATGACCGCGATCATCATGGGGTTCCTCGCCGGGATCAGCTGGATGCTCTACACGCTGAGCCGCCAGAACCAGCTGACCTTGGCGACGTTGAGCGACGGCCGGCGGGCGATCCTCTACGGGGCGTTCGGGATGCTGGCGCTGCTGATCGCGGGCCAGGACAAACTCTGGTCGAGCGGTCCGGGAACGTTGCTCTGGGTGGTCCTGCTGGCCGCCTCGGTAGTCGCCATCTGGCGGATCTGGAGCGAGGCCAACTCCTACTGAGTGGGGGCGGGCGGGCGTTCCGCTTCCGTCACGCAGTTGGTCCTGAATTGATCCTTTGTGCGCACCACGGGTGCGCTTTTCCCGTGCAGGGTGGTCCTCGTGCCACCCCAGAGCGCTGACAACACGGGTCACGGGGAAGAGGGGACCGCCTCGGTCGAGCTGGTCGCGGCGATCCCTTTCCTGTTGCTGGCGCTCGCCGTCGCGGCCCAGATAGCGCTCGCCGGCCAGGCCCTCTGGTCGGCGAGCGTGGCCGCGCGGGCCGGTGCCCGGGCGGCGCTGGTCGGTGGCGACCCGAAGGCGGCGGCGCGGCAGGCGCTGCCGCCTTCGATGCGCGACGGCGCCGTGGTCGCCGCCAAAGGCGACGGCGACGGGGGGATCGCGGTGAAGGTCCCGGTGCCGACCCTGCTGCCCCGGTTGCCGGAGCTGAAGGTGGGCGCGCGGAGCGGGCTGGGGGGCGACGGTGGCTGAGCGAAGCCCGATCCTCGTCCGCGCGCGGACGCACCTCGCCGACCGGGCGGCGGTCCGCCGCGCCCGGCGCCGCGAGGAGGGCCAGGCGACGGTGGAGCTGGTCGCCGCGATCCCCGCGCTGCTCCTGGCCGCGCTGGTCGCCCTCCAGCTTCTGGCGGCCGGCTACGCCTTGACCCTCGCCGACGGCGCCGCCGAGGCCGGGGCGCTGGCCCTCGCCGAGGGCGGTTCGGCCGCGGACGCGGCGCGCGAGGCCCTGCCCGGCTGGGCCGAGGAGAACGTCTCGGTCTCGGTGAGGGACGGAGAGGTCGCGGTCCGCCTGCGCCCGCCCTCGCCGTTCGGCGCGATCGCCGATCGCCTCACGGTGACCAGCACCGCGGCCGCGAGGTCGGCGGAATGAGTGCCCGGCGGGAGGTGGTGACGGAGCCGCCGGAGGCCTTCGGCCCGGTCGTGCTCGGGTCGCGCGGGCGCGAGGGTCAGAACGGCGCCCGCGGAGGCGTGGCCGGCGCCTTCGAGGCGCCTCGGCACGGGACCGTGGCAGTGGTCGCAGCGGTCGCCGGGGCGGAGGGGTCGCGGGGCGCCGCCGCGGCGCTCTGCTGCGCCGGGTCGGGCGTCGAAGCGGCGGCGCTGCTGGTCGACGTCGGCGGCCGGACGCCGCGGCCTACCTTGATCGCCTCGGCCGCCGCGCACCGGCTGGAGGAGCGGCTGGCGGGGCGTCTGCCGACCCTGCGGCCGGCCGCGCGCGGGGAGGTCTGCCACCTCGCGGTGCCCGCCGACGAGGATGGGCTCGCCGCCGCCGGGATCGCGGTCACGGTAGCCCGCGGTGACCTCGCCGTCGTCCACGTCGCGCCCGAGCACCTCCACTCGCTGCTCGACGCGCCCGCGGCGCCGCGCCTCGACGCGGCCCTGCTGCGGGCCGACCTCGCCGGCGCCCGGCCGTTGGTCGCGCTCGCGGTGGAGGACCTGCGGGGGCGCGATCTGCGGGTGGCGGTGTTGAAGCGCCGGCTCGGCTGGGTGGCCGAGCGCCGCGCCGGCTTCGGTGCCCTCGGCAGCGACTCCGGCGGGCTGCCGGAGCCGCTGGTCCGCCGTCTGCTCGGGCAGCGGGCCTAGGGGGTGACGGCATGCCAGACGCCGACGTCCCTCAGCCCCTCGCCGTTCGCTTCGCCCTTCTTACCGTCGCCGGAGAAGGTGTAGACGGGTGCGCCTTTGAAGGTGACCTGGGTCCTTCCTTCGGGGCGCTTGATCGTGCCCAGCTTGACCGGTCCCTTCGGCGTGGTGCCGGCGGCGACGAGGAGCGGCGGCCAGGTCTTCAGGCAGGTTCCGGTGCAGAGGAACTTGCCGCTCTTCTCGCCGCTCAGCGTGTAGAGCGTGAGGCCCTTGACGTCGGTGAGGACGGTCTTGTGGAGGCTCGGCGCGGTCGCCTCGCCGGCGACGGTCCGGCCGCCCCGCGCGAGCGCCGGCGCCACGACGACGGCGCAGGCCGTGAGGGCGGCGGCGCAGATCAGGGCGAGGGTGCGGGCGCGACGACGCGGCTTGCTGCTGGTCTGGTGCATCGGATCGACTCCTTCGTCGGGAATGGCTGCCCGGTCTACGGACGGGGCGTGGCGAAGGTTCGGAGGCGCCGCTCGGTCGGGTCGGAAGCGGGCCAGGCGCTGGTCCTGGCGATCGGCGGCTGCCTGGTCTTGATCGCCGCCGCCCTCGCCTTGGTCGCCATCGCCGGGGCGGTCACCGGCAAGGGCCGCGTCCAGCGCGCCGCCGACCTGGCGGCGATCTCGGCGGTGCGCTCGATGCGCGACGAGCTGCCGCGGCTCCTCTCGCCGCCGCGGCTGTCGAACGGCGCCCCCAACCCGTCCCACCTGGCCAAGCCGGCCTACCTCGCCGATGCCCGCGCCGCCGCCCTCCTCGCGGGCCGCCGCAACGGGGTGGAACCCGCGCGGGTGCGGGTCGGCTTCCCGGATCGATCGTCCTTCGCCCCGGTGCGGGCGAAGGCGACCGTCGTGGCGAAGCTCGACCTCGGGTCCGGCGCGCGGCAGGTCGAGGCGAGCGCCGAAGCCGAAGCGGCGGCGCCGGTCACCGCCGCCGGCGGCGAAGGCCCGGCGGTGGCGAGCGGGGGCGGCTACAGCGGGCCCCTCGTCTACCGCGACGGCAAGGGGATGCGGCCCGACGTGGCCGTCGCATACGACCGGATGGCCGCCGCGGCCGCCGCCGACGGCATCGCCCTGGTCGTCGTCTCCGGCTTCCGCTCCGACGCCGAACAGGCGGCGCTGTTCGCCGCCCATCCCGACCCGAAATGGGTGGCGCCGCCGGGCACCTCGCTGCACCGCTGCGCCACCGAGCTGGACCTCGGTCCCGAATCCGCCTACGCCTGGATCGACGCCAACGGGAGCCGCTTCGGCTTCGTGCAGCGGTATGCGTGGGAGGCCTGGCACATGGGCTACGACCGCCCGCCCGCGCCCTGCTCGGCCGCCGGCGACGTGGTGACCGGACCGGGCCCGGACGTCGCCCCGCCGGGCGGCGCGACGCTGCCGGGCTTCGTCCCGCCGCGCTTTCGCGACACCCTGATCGGCGCGGGGGCGAGGTGGAGCGTCTCGGCGGCGCTGTTGGCGGCGCAGCTGATGGCGGAGAGCAACTTCAATCCCTTCGCCGTCTCGCCCGCGGGCGCGGTCGGGATCGCCCAGTTCATGCCGGGGACGGCTGCCTCGTACGGGCTCGAGGATCCCTTCGATCCGGTCGCGGCCATCGACGCCCAGGCCCACCTGATGTCGGACCTGATCCGTCGGTTCGGCTCCCCTGAGCTCGCCCTGGCCGCCTACAACGCCGGCCCCGCGCCGGTCGAAGCCTGCTCCTGCGTCCCCGCGATCCCGGAGACCAGCGCCTACGTCGCCCGCATCATGGCGCTGCTCGGCGGCGCCGGCGGCCTCGCCGTCCCGGCCTTCGAAGTGAGGTTGGTGGCATGAGGTCGTCGGCGACGGTCCGGTGCTCGCCTCGTAGGCTATGCGGCGAACCGACTGGGACCCAGAGCGAGAGGAGAGGGAATGGCCGCTTACACGCACAAGAACCTCGGCGAGGTGGAGGACGCGGCGCCGGGCTTCGGCTTCGGCGAGATGGGGGAGGTCCGCTTCGCCAAGGACGAGCTCGAAGCCGAGCGCACCGGCATCAGCCACCTGAAGCTGAACCCCGGGGTGCGGATGCCGTTCGGTCACAAGCACGACGAGGCGGAGGAGATCTACGTGGTGATCGCCGGCTCGGGGCTGATGAAAATGGACGACGAGATCGTGGAGATCGTCGAGATGGACGCGATCCGGATCTCGCCCGAGGTGGCGCGCGGCTTCGAGGCCGGGCCGGAGGGGATCTCGCTGCTCGCGGTCGGCGCCCGTCACGACAACGACGGCGAAGTCCTCAAAGACTGGTGGACCGATTGATGGCGGGGATCGAGGTCGACGGCGTCGAGGGGATGAAGGCGATCGTCGGGCAGGAGATCGGCCCGAGCGATCCGCGCACGGTGACGCAGGAGCTGATCGACGGGTTCGCCGAGGTCTCCGGTGACCACCAGTGGATCCACGTCGACCCGGAGCGGGCGAAGAAGGAGAGCCCCTACGGGACGACGATCGCCCACGGCAACCTGACCCTGTCGCTCGCCGACAGCTTCCGCAAAGAGCTGACCCAGGCGACCGGCTTCGCCCTCGGGGTGAACTACGGCTGGAACAAGGTCCGCTTCCCGGCCCCGGTGCCGGTCGACAGCCAGATCACCGCGACCGCCGAGCTGGTCTCCTTCGACGAGCTCGAGGGCGGCTGGTGGCAGGCGGTGACCAAGTTCACGATCACCGTCGAGGGAGCCCCCAAGCCGAGCTTCGTCGGCGAATCGGTAACCCGCCTGATGGCCCCTCCCGGCTGAACGAGGTCGAGGCGAGGTCGATGGGCCGAAAACTCCACCGGATCTGGAGTTTTCGGCCCATCGGCGGGTCTATCCGGCCGCGACCAGGGTGGCGACCGCGGCGACGATCGCGCCGATCAGCGAGGCGATGGTCGCGATCGCCACGCCGCGCGCGGTGTTGCGGCGGGCGTCGAACATTTCCAGCAGCTTCGAGAGCGGCTCGACCGGGATCACGGTGAATTCGCTCAGGTCGTCGGAGACCGGAGCTTCGATCAGGGTGATGTTGCCCGACCTGTAGCGGCGCTCGAAGCTCCCCCGCAGTTCCTGCAGCTCCTCGCGCTGGGAAAGCTCGACCCGGGCGAGGGCGATCAGGGCGCGATTGATCCTGCGGCCTTGCGACATGCGGCGCAGCGAGTTCCGCAGGCCGGTGCCTTCGTAGGCGTCGAGGATCTGCTGCGTGTCCCTGGTCACTTCGGCCCACGCCCGCGAGCGCCGCTTCCGCGCCCGCACCGTCCGGTACATCAGGTCGAGCTCCCAGATGATCCGCGAGAAGAATCCTTCGGTGGCCGCCTTGTCGTCGTCGAATTTCTCGCGGCTGTAGGAGAACTTGTAGTGGTCGTAGCCGATCCGGTAGCGATCCAGCTGCCTGAACTCCTCCTCCTGGCCGGCGGCGCCCCTCTCCAGGTGGACCGTGAAGAAGGCGGGCGTGCGCTCCAGCCATTCGAACGCGATCGGCGAGTCGTCCTGCTTGGCGAATCCGGCGGCGAGGGCTTCGCGGACCAGCGCCAGGGCTTCGGAGGCGTTCCTCTGGCCGCCGCAGGCGGTGCCCCAGACCATCGCGCAGGGCAGCTTCCAGCCGTCGCCGATCCGCACCCGAAAGTCCTCGCCCAGGTCGTAGGCGACCAGGTCGTTCTGCTTGGCCAGCTCTTCCTGGGCCTCCTGCGAGATGTGGAGGTCGAAGTCGATCCGCGTGAACTCGACGAAGGGGACGGGCTCACCGGTCTCCGCGTAGCCGGCGATCGTCGCGGGCTTTTCCAGCTCCTCGTCCATCTCCGGGCGCAGCCTCGTGACCTCGACGCCGCTGACGCCGTCGATCGCTTCGAGCCCCGAGCTGACCCACCGCAGGTACTCCGATTCCTTGTAGCCGGCCGGCGCGGAGTCGGTGAGCTGGAACTGGAAGCTCCCGAATCCCAGGTAGATCGGCTCCACGGGTGGCTCGGCCGCCGGCGCCTTGGCTTGAGTTTTCTCGTCCTCTGTTTCCTGGCCCATGCACAGGAAACGCGGAACGCGCGACGTTTCTTGCGCTATCGACCCTCGAACACCGGTTTCTCGCCGCCGAAGAAGGCGACGACGCCGTTCTGGGCGTCCTCGGTCGCCATGCTGTCGGCGATCCCGTGGCGCTCCAGCTGCAGGTGCTCGGGAAGCGAGTTGTCGAGGCTGACGCCGACCAGGCGCTTGGCCATCTTCACGTAGTAGGGAGCGAGCGCGGCGAGCTTTCCGGCGCGCTCGCGGGCCCGTCCCATCAGCTCGTCCTTGGCGACCACCTCGCTGACGATTCCCATCCCGAGGGCGTCCGCGGCGGGCAGGTTCGGGTCGTCGAGCAGCAGCTCCAGCGCCTTCGCCGGCCCCAGCACACGGGGCAGGAAATAGGTCATGCCGCCGTCCGGGGAGGCCCCGATGCGGCCGTAGGCGGGGGCGAAGAAGGCGCTGTCGGCGGCGATCCGCAGGTCGCAGGCGAGCGCCAGGGAGAAGCCCGCCCCGGCCGCCGGGCCGTTGATCGCGCCGATCACCGGCACCTCGATCCGGCGCAGGTCGACGATCGCCATGTGGAGCGCGTCGGCGCCGCGGCGCACGTTGGCGGCGATGTCGACGTCGGGGTCCTCCATCCCCTTGCGGAACCAGGTGATGTCGCCGCCGGCGCAGAAGGCGGCCCCGGCGCCGGTGACGATCAGCGCCCGGATCGGCGCCTCGTCGGCCAGCCAGGCCATCGCCGTGGTCAGCTCCTCGATCATCTCCGGGCTCATCGCGTTGAAGGCGTCGGGCCGGTTCAGGGTGAGGATGCCGAGCTCCCCGTCGATCTCGATCTGCAGCGTGTTCAGCTCCGGTGGGGTGGTCATCGCGCTCCTCCTGGTCGCCCTGTCTGGCCCGGCCTCGAAAGCCGCGCTGGGCGGCAGCCTACCCTTTGAGGAGATGGCCGACGAAAACGGAAACGCGGCGCTCGGCCGCGCCGAGCGGGTCGCCGAGCAGCGGCGCCGGCTGCCCGACCAGCCGGGCGTCTACCTCTTCTACGGGGAGGACGACGAGCTGCTCTACGTCGGCAAGGCGCGGTCGATCAAAAAACGGATCGCCTCGCACTTCAGCGGCGGCGAGCCGCGCCTGACCAGCCGCATCGACCGCATCGACACCCTGGTCACCGCCAACGAGGCCGAGGCCCTGCTCGCCGAGCAGAGCTTCATCAAGCGCCACCGGCCGCGCTTCAACATCCGCCTGCGCGACGACAAGTCCTACCCCTACGTCGCCGTGAGCCTCGACGAGGACTACCCGCGCGTCTACTTCACCCGCGAGAAGCACCGCGCCCACCGCGCCTACTTCGGCCCCTTCTCCAGCGCCAAGCGCCTGCGCGAGACGCTCGACCTGCTCGGCAAACTGTTCCAGTTCCGCACCTGCGAGGGCGCCGAGCCGGGCCGCCGCTCCGGCAGCCCCTGCCTCGATTACTACATCAAGCGCTGCGGGGCGCCCTGCGTCGGCCACGTGTCCCAGGAGGAGTACCGGCGCAACATCGAGGCGATCATCGACTTCCTCTCCGGCCGCTACCGCCAGGTGGAAAAGGAGCAGGAAGCGAAAATGGGGGAGGCCGCGGGCGCGGAGGAATTCGAGCGGGCGGCGATCTACCGCGACCGGCTGAAGGCGATCCGCTCGCTGTTCGAGCGCCAGCGCGTCGCCGGCGGCACGGTCGGCACCGCCGACCTGATCGGGGTCGCGGTCGAGGGCGCCGACGCCAACGCGCAGGTCTTCCAGGTCCGCGACGGGATCCTCGCCGAGCGTCAGAGCTTCTACCTCGACAACGAAGGCGAACGTGACCTCGCCGAGGTGACCGAGGAGTTCATCGGCCAGTACTACTCGGCCTCGCCCTCGATGCCGCGGACGATCATCGTCGGCCCCTACCTGCGCGAGCGCACCGCGCTGATCTCCGAGGCGCTGAGCGATCGGCGCGGCTCCCCGGTCGAGGTGCGGGCCGCCGAGCGCGGTGACAAACGCCGGCTGCGCGAGCTCGCCGAGCGCAACGCCCAGTTGGCCCTCGACCAGGACCGGCTGCGGCGCGAGCACCGTCGCGCCCGCCGGGTCGAGAGCCTCAGCTCGCTCGCCGAGGCGCTCGGCCTGGACGAGCTGCCGGTGCGGATCGAGGGCTTCGACATCTCGACGATCGGCGGCGAGCACACGGTCGCCTCGATGGTCGTCTTCGAGGGCGGCGCGCCGAAGAAGTCCGACTACCGCCGCTTCAAAGTGCGCGGCGACCTGCGCGCGGAGGGGAGCGTCGGCCCCGACGACTTCGCCTCGATGGAGGAGGTGCTGACCCGGCGGCTGAACCGCTACCTCGAACAGGCCGACCTCTCCCCGCACGACGGCAAGCGCGACGCCAGCTTCTCCTCGCTCCCCTCGGTGATCATGATCGACGGCGGCAAAGGCCAGCTCGCCGCCGGGATGCGGGCGCTGCAGCCGTTCGCCGAGCTCGGGGTGACGATCCTCAGCCTCGCCAAGCGCGAGGAGGAGGTCTTCGTCCCGGGACGCGCGGACCCGATCGAGCTGCCGAGAGAGTCCGAGGCCAACCAGCTCCTGCAGCGGGTGCGCGACGAGGCGCACCGGTTCGCGATCGAACACCATCGCGGCCGCCGCGACCGGGCGATGACCGGCTCCGTGCTCGACGAGCTGAAGGGGATCGGGCCGGTTCGCAAGCGCGCCCTGCTGCAGCATTTCGGCTCGCCGGAGCGGCTGCTCGCCGCCACCCGCGAGGAACTCGAGTCGGTGCCCGGCCTGCCTGGCAAAGTAGGGCGGGAGATCCACGAGCAGCTCAATCGAATTGGCTAGCGAGACCGACACCGTCGCCGAGGCAAAGGCCCGCCGCGAGATGACCCTGGTGATCATCACCGGGCACTCCGGGGCGGGGAAGTCGGAAGCGATCGCCGCCTTCGAGGACGGCGGCTACTTCTGCGTCGACAACCTGCCGCCGCGGATGATCGCCGGGCTCGGCGAGCTCTTCATCCACGAGGGCTCCGGGGTCGAGTGCGCGGCGATCGTCTCCGACGTGCGCGGCGGCGACTACTTCGACGACCTGCTGCAGGTGCTCGACGACCTCGAACGCAACGGGCCGGAGCCGAAGCTGCTCTTCCTCGAGGCCGACGAGCAGACCCTGCTCGACCGCTACAAGGAGACCCGCCGGCGCCACCCGCTGGCCCCGGAAGGGCGGATCGTCGACGGGATCCGGGCCGAGCGGGAGATGCTGGCGCCGCTGCGCGAGCGCGCCGACATCGTCATCGACACCACCGACCTGACCGGCCACGAACTGCGCCGCCGGCTCGCCGACGAGCTGCTCGGCACCGAGCGGGCCGGGAAGCTCGCCCTCACCCTGCTCACCTTCGGCTTCAAGAACGGGCCGCCGCGCGACGCCGACCTCACCCTCGACGTCCGCTTCCTGCCCAACCCCCACTACGACCTCGAGCTGCGACCGATGACCGGTCAGGACGAGAAGGTGCGCGAGTACGTCGAGTCGGGCACCCAGGCGGGCGAGTTCTACGGCCGGCTGATGCCGCTGCTCGAGTTCCTCGTCCCCGCCTACGTCGCCGAGGGCAAGAGCCACCTGACGATCGCGATCGGCTGCACCGGCGGCCGCCACCGCTCGGTCACCGTCGCCGACCGCATCCGCCGCGACCTCGAGGGCCGCGACGACGTGGTGGTGCGGGTGAAGCACCGCGACGTCGACCTCGACTAGCCGGTCGGTGCGACGGCAGGGGTCCGGGGCGGCCGGGCGCGACGCCGATCCGGGGGCGGGTTGATGGAAGCGGCGCGATCCGGGGGGCGATTGGGGGGCAGTCGATCGGGGCGGCGCCCATTCGGGGGCGGGTTGATCGGGACGGCGCGATCCGGGGGGCGGTCGATGTGGAGTGCGGGTCGATCGGGACGGCGCGATCCGGGGACGGATCGATGGGGGACGGGTCGATTCGAGGGCGGGTCGATGGCGATGGCGCGATCCGGGGACGGGTCGACTGGGGACGGTGCGATCCGGCGGCAGCCGGTCGGTGCGACGCCCATTCGGGGGCGGGTCGATCGGGACGGCGCGATCCGGGGGCCGGTCGAGGGGGGACCGACGTCCTGGGCGTCTCGTGGCGGCCCGGGCAGGCTGTGGCCGCCACGAGACGCCCAGGACGTGAGGCTTCCGGCGGGAAGTGCGCAGGGTCCGCGCGTATCCGGGGAGAGTCGACACGGCTCCACGACGCCCCCAGGTCGATGGGCCGAAAACTACACCTATACGAGCACTTTTCGGCCCATCGACCTGGGGGGTGTGACGGGGGTGTCATCTCTCTTATGGCGGTGTGATGTTCGTGGCGTCATCTTGTGGTCGGTGTGACGATTGGGGCGCTTTGCCCGCGGGATCTTGTCGTCAGCCGGTGCGCGCTCGCGCCCTCGGCCGTCGCTTCGGACCCGGCCATCTCGGCGGCGGCCGCAGCCCGCCGGGGTCGCCGCCGAGATGGCCGGGTCCCTTCTCCCGTCCCATGCCCGGGCCCGGTGGAATTCGCCTCTCCGTAAAATCGCAGGGAGTGCCCCAACCAGCGATTTCAGTGAGCGGCCTGCGCATGAGCTACGGCGAGACCGAGGCGGTGCGCGGCATCGACCTCGAGGTGCGCGCGGGCGAGATCTTCGCCTTCCTCGGTCCCAACGGGGCCGGCAAGACGACCACGGTCGAGATCCTCGAGGGGTATCGGCAGCGGACCGGGGGGGAGGTGCGGGTGCTGGGCGAGGATCCGGCGGGGGCCGGACGGGCCTGGCGGGACCGGATCGGGATCGTGCTGCAGTCGAACAGCCTCGACCCCTACCTGACCGTGCGCGAGTCGCTCGAACTGTACGCCGGGTACTTCAGCCATCCGCGCTCGGTCGAGGAGACGATCGTCTTGGTCGGGCTGGAGGAGAAGGCCGAGGACCGGGCGCGGCGGCTCTCCGGCGGCCAGCAGCGCCGGCTCGACGTCGGCATGGCGCTGGTCGGCGACCCCGAGCTGCTCTTCCTCGACGAGCCGACCACCGGCTTCGACCCCTCCGCCCGGCGCCAGTTCTGGGACGTGATCGAAAGCCTCCGCACGCTCGGCAAGACGATCTTCCTCACCACCCACTACATGGACGAGGCGCAGCGGCTCGCCGACACGGTGACGATCATCGCCGCCGGCCAGATCGTCGCCCAGGGGACCCCCGGGGACCTCGGCGAACGCGAGAAGGCGGCGGCGACGATCCGCTACCGCGACGCCGCGGGCGAGGAGGTCACGATCGAAACGCTCGACCCGGTGCGGGAGCTGAACCGCCTCACCGGCGAGGCGCTGGAGCGCGGAGAAGAGCTCGACGGGCTCGAAGTGACGCGCCCCTCGCTCGAGGACGTCTACCTCGACCTCACCGCGACCGCCGAGGCGGGCGCCGAATGAGCGGCATCGCCCTCGTCGGCCATCAGTTCCGCTTCGACCAGAAGGCCTTCTGGCGCAACCCGGCGGCGGTCGGCTTCACCGTCTTCTTCCCGGTCCTGTTGCTGGTCATCTTCGGCACGATCTTCGGCTCGGACAACGTCGAAGTGCGCGGCGGCCACATCGACACCGACACCTACTACGTGCCGGCGATCATCACCATGGCGATCATCTCCTCGACCATGCAGACCCTCGCGATGTCGCTGGTGATCGCGCGCGAGGACGGCAGGTTGAAGCGCGGCCGCGGCACCCCGATGCCGTCCTGGGTCTTCATCGCGGGCCGGGTCGGCAACTCGATCGTCACCGCGGTGATCATGCTGGTCCTCCTCGCCCTGATCGGCGGCCTCGCCTACGGCGTGCACTTCCCCTGGGCCCGGATCCCGGAGATCCTGCTCGTGCTCGCGGTCGGCGCCGCCGCCTTCTCCTGCCTCGGCATCGCGCTCACCGCGGCGATCCCGACCCAGGACGCCGCCGCCCCGATCGTCAACTTCCTGCTCCTGCCGCTCTACTTTCTCAGCGGCGTCTTCATCCCCGACGACCAGCTGCCGAGCGGGATCATCCACTTCGCCGACATCTTCCCGATCCGCCACTTCTTCCTCGCCTTCTTCGACGCCTACGTCCCCGGCGGCGCCCACGCGGTCGACTGGGGCCACCTGCTGATCGTCGCGATCTGGGGAGTCGTCGGCCTCCTGCTGGCGATCCGCTTCTTCCGCTGGACCCCCCGCTCGGGGTGAGCCGCGGAGCCTGCCGCCGCCCGGGGCAGATAACTTTCCGTAAGCAAGATGTTGCACCACGTCCTCCTGGAGGTCTCGGACCTCGAACGCAGTGCCTCGTTCTACGACACGATGCTCGCCCCACTCGGTTGGCGGCGACACTTCGAGGAGGACGAAACGATCGGCTGGGGCATCGCCAAACCGGTCTTCTTCATCTCCGCCCACCACGGCCCCGCCCCCGGCTACGGACTGCTCAGCGTCTCCGGCCTCGGGATCGTCGCGGTGAAGGCGGCATACGAGAACGGGATCAAGGCCGGCGGCACCAGCGTGGCGGAGCCAGGCGAACGCCGCTCCTACGGCTCGGGCCCCTACTCGGCGTTCCTCAAGGACCCTGACGGTTACGAGATCGAGATCACCGTCGGGTCCGACTAGGTCCCACGGGGCCGCGTGATAAAGCGCCGAATCCCTAGGATCGGCTCGTCCATGACGATATTTCAGGAGGTTGGTGGCTGATGGCGGTGAAGGTCGGGATCAACGGTTTCGGGCGGATCGGGCGTAACGTCTTCCGGGCCGCGCACGCGGCGAACGCCGACCTCGAGTTCGTCGCCGTGAACGACCTCGTCGACACCGAGACGATGGCTCACCTGCTCAAGTACGACTCGATCCTCGGGCGCTTCCCGGGCAAGGTCGAGGTGGCGGGCGACTCGATCGCGATCGACGGCAAGGAGCTGAAGGTCCTCTCCGAGCGCGATCCCGGCGCCCTGCCCTGGGGCGACCTCGGCGTCGACGTGGTGATCGAGTCGACCGGCTTCTTCACCAAGGGCGTGGACGCCGCCAAGCACCTCGCCGCCGGCGCCAAGAAGGTCATCATCTCCGCCCCGGCCACCGACCCCGACGTCACCGTCGCGCTCGGCGTCAACTTCGACGAGGCCTACGACAAGGACGCCCACAACGTCATCTCCAACGCCTCCTGCACGACCAACTGCCTGGCCCCGCTGGCCAAGGTGCTGCACGAGGCGTTCGGGATCGAGCAGGGGCTGATGACGACGATCCACGCCTACACCGCCGACCAGCGCCTGCAGGACATGCCGCACAAGGACCCGCGCCGCTCGCGCGCCGCGGCGCTCAACCTGATCCCCACCTCGACCGGCGCCGCCAAGGCCGTCGGCCTGGTGCTGCCGGAGCTGAACGGAAAATTGAACGGCTTCTCGATGCGCGCCCCGGTGCCGACCGGCTCGGCCGTCGACCTCGTCTTCACCACCGCCGACCCGCTCACCCCGGACCAGATCAACGCGGCGCTGAAGGCCGCCGCCGAGGGCCCGATGAAGGGGATCCTCGACTACACCGAGGATGCGATCGTCTCCACCGACATCGTCGGCGACCCGCACTCCTCGATCGTCGACGCGCAGTCGACGATGGTGATCGGCGACGGCCGCATGGCCAAGGTGATCAGCTGGTACGACAACGAGTGGGGCTACTCGAACCGCTGCGTCGAGCTCGCCGGCAAGGTCCTCTAGGCGGGGCGGGCGCGGGCGAGCGCGGGTAGCGGAGCCGGGATGGCGTTTCCGAAGGCAAGCGTCCGCGACGCCGACGTCAAGGGCCGCCGGGTCCTCGTCCGGGTCGACTTCAACGTGCCGCTGAAGGACGGCGAGGTCGTCGACGACACGCGGATCCGGGCGGCGCTGCCGACCCTGGAACTGCTGCGCGAGCGGGGGGCGGCGCTGGTCCTCGCCTCCCACCTGGGGCGGCCGGGCGGCAAGGTCGACCCGGCGCTCTCGCTGGCGCCGGTGAGCCGGCGGCTCGGCGAGCTGCTCGGGGTGAACGTGACCCAGGCGCCGAAGGTCGTCGGCGCCGAGGTCGAGCTGGCGGCGGGCTGCCTCGGGCCGGGCGAAATCGTGGTGCTCGAGAACACCCGCTTCGAGCCGGGGGAGACGAAGAACGACCCGATGCTGGCGGGCTCGCTCGCCTCGCTGGCTCAGGTCTACGTCAACGACGCCTTCGGCGCCGCGCACCGCGCCCACGCCTCGACCGAGGGGGTGGCGCACCACCTGCCCGGCTACGCGGGGCTGCTGCTGGAGCGCGAGGTGACCGAACTGACGAAGGTGGTCGAGGACCCGGCGCGGCCGCTGGTCGTCGTGCTCGGCGGGGCCAAGGTCTCCGACAAGGTCGGCGTGATCGACCGCTTCCTCGAGGTCGCCGACCAGATCCTGATCGGCGGCGCGATGTGCTTCAGCTTCTTCAAGGCGCAGGGGAAGGAGATCGGCGACTCGCTCTATGACGACGAGAGCGTCGAGGCGGCGGGCGAGGCACTGGCCAAAGCCGCCGCGGCCGACTGCGAGCTGACCCTGCCGGTCGACCTGGTGCTGGGGCGCGAGTTCAGCGCCGACACCGAGCGCCAGGAGCTCGACGGGACCGAGGTGCCGGCGGGCTGGATGGGGCTCGACGTCGGGCCGAAGACCGGGGAGCTCTACGCCGCGGCGGTCGCCGAGGCCGGGACGGTGCTCTGGAACGGGCCGATGGGGGCGTTCGAGATGGAGCCCTTCGCGGCCGGCACGCGGGCGGTGGCCGAGGCCGTCGCCCAGGCGCCCGGCAAGACCGTGGTCGGCGGCGGCGACTCGGTCGCGGCGATGGTCCAGTTCGGCCTCGGCGACCGGGTCGACTGGCTCTCGACCGGCGGCGGCGCCTCGCTGGAGCTGCTCGAGGGGAAGAAACTGCCCGGGGTGGAGGCGCTGATCGACGCCAAGGCCGCCACCGACACGCCCGCCGAAGACTGAGGAGAGCCGATGCCACGCACGCCCTACATCGCCGCCAACTGGAAGATGAACAAGACGATCGCCGAGGCGGCCGAGTTCGTCGACGCGCTGCTGCCGCGGATCGCCGCGACCCAGCACGACGTCGTCGTCTGCCCGCCGTTCACGGCGCTGCAGGAGGTGGTCGAGCGCCGGCGCGGGACCGCGGTCCGGGTCGCCGCCCAGACCATGCACTTCGAGGAGTCGGGGGCGTTCACCGGCGAGATCTCGGCGCCGATGCTGGTCGAGCTCGACGTCGAGGCGGTGGTGCTCGGCCACTCCGAGCGGCGCCAGTTCTTCGGCGAGACCGACGCGGCGCTGGCGAAGAAGGTGCCGGCGGCGCTGGCCGCCGACCTCGAGCCGATCCTCTGCGTCGGGGAGTCGGAGGAGGCGCGCGACGCCGGCCAGACCGAGGAAGTGCTGGAGCGCCAGCTGCAGGCCGACCTCGCCGAGGTGAGCGACGCTGACGTCGCCAAGGTCGTGATCGCCTACGAGCCGATCTGGGCGATCGGCACCGGCAAGGTCGCCACCGCCGAGCAGGCCCAGGAGGCGTGCGCGTTCATCCGCGACGTGCTGCGGGCGCGCGGGGCGGCCGCCGACGAGGTGCGGATCCTCTACGGCGGCTCGGTGAAGCCCGGCAACGCGGCCGAGCTGCTGGCGCTGCCGGACGTCGACGGCGCCCTCGTCGGCGGCGCGGCGCTGGTCGCCGAGGACTTCGCCGCGATCGTCGAGGCGGCGTGACACTCGTCCCCTCCCTGGCCCTGGTCATCCTCGACGGCTGGGGGCTGGCGCCGCCCGGCCCGGGCAACGCCGTCTCGCTCGCCCAGACGCCGATCTTCGACGACCTCTGGGCGCGCTACCCGCACACCGAGCTGTCGGCCCAGGGCCCCGACGTCGGCCTGCCGGTCGGCCAGATGGGCAACTCGGAGGTCGGCCACCTGAACCTCGGCGCCGGGGCGATCGTCAAGCAGGACCTGGCCCGCATCGACGCGGCGATCGCCGACGGCTCCTTCTACGAGAACGAGGCGCTGGTCGGCGCCTGCGCGCGGGCGCGGGAGAGCCCGCGGGGGCGCCTGCACCTGCTCGGCCTGGTCTCCGACGGCGGCGTCCACTCGGGCTGGGAGCACCTCGAGGCGATCGTCGAGCTGGCCTCCCAGGAGGGAGTGCCCGACGTCGTCTTCCACGCCTTCACCGACGGCCGCGACACGGCGCCGGAAGGGGGGAGGCACTACCTCGCCGAGCTGGAGACGTGGCTGCGCGCCGCGGGCCGGGTCGGCACCGTCAGTGGGCGCTACTACGCGATGGACCGCGACACACGCTGGGAGCGGGTGAAGCTCGCCTACGACGCGATAGTCCACGCCCAGGGCCAGAAGGCGGCGTCCTCGGCCGCGGCGATCGCCGCCTCCTACGCCGACGGCAAGACCGACGAGTTCGTCCTGCCCACCGTGATCGGCGACTACGACGGGGCCGCCGCCGGCGATGTCGCGATCTTCGTCAACTTCCGCCCCGACCGGGCGCGGGAGATGACCCGGGCGCTGGCCGAGCCGAACTTCGACGAGTTCAGCCGCGCCGGCGGGCCGACGCTCGACCTGACCACGATGACCTCCTACCGCAAGGAGTGGACCTATCCGGTCGCCTTCCCCGAGCAGCGGCCGAAGACGACGCTGGCGGAGACGATCGCCGCCTCCGGCGGGCGCCAGCTGCACGTCGCCGAGACCGAGAAGTACGCCCACGTCACCTACTTCTTCAACGGCGGGCGCGAGGGCGAGCAGGAAGGCGAAGAGCAGACCCTGGTCGAATCGCCGCGCGACGTGCCGACCTACGACCACAAGCCGGAGATGAGCGCCGCGGCGGCCGCCGACGCCTTCGTCGAGAGCTGGGCCGAGGGGTCCTACCGCTTCGGCGTGATCAACTTCGCCAATCCCGACATGGTCGGCCACACCGGGGTGATCCCGGCGGCGGTGAAGGCGATCGAGACCGTCGACACCCAGCTCGGCCGGGTCGTCGAGGCGGTGCTCGACAAGGGCGGCGCGCTGATCATCACCGCCGACCACGGCAACTGCGACAACATGCTCGAGCCCGACGGCTCCCCCAACACCGCCCACTCGCTGAACCCGGTGCCGCTGATCGTCACCCAGGAGGGCCTCGAGCTGCGCTCCGGCGGCATCCTCGCCGACGTCGCCCCCACGGCCCTCGACCTGCTCGGCATCCCCCAGCCCGAGCCGATGACCGGCCGCAGCCTCATCGAGTCCTCCCGTTGACGGGCCGAAAAGCGCTCTATATCAGCGGTTTTCGGCCCATCGACCTGGTGAGCGGCCTTGCGTGAGGACTCGCGCCGGCTGGGGTTTGCGATCGAAGCTCGGGACGGGGTCGCGCGGGCGGGGACGATCGAGACTGCGCACGGGCCGATCGCGACGCCGACCTTCATCCCGCTGGCGACCAAGGGGTCGGTGCGGGGGCTGGACACCGACGAGGTCGCGGCGCTCGGCTACCAGCTGATCCTCGGCAACACCTATCACCTGTTCGTCAATCCGGGGCCGGAGCGGATCGCCGCCGCGGGGGACCTGCACGGGTTCATGAACTGGGAGCGGGCGCTGATCACCGACTCCGGCGGCTTCCAGGTCTTCTCGCTCGCCCACGGCGGTGTCGCCGACGAGGTGAAGGGGTCGGGACGCTCCGGCGACCACGGCTCCGAGGTCGAGATCACCGAGGAGGGCGCGCGCTTCCGCTCGCCCCGCGACGGGCGGGAGCTCTTCATCTCGCCCGAGGTCTCGATGGAGGTGCAGGCGGGCCTGGGCGCCGACATCGCCCTCGCCTTCGACGAGTGCACGCCCTTCCACGCCGACCGCGACTACACCGCCCGCTCGACCGAGCGCACCCACCGCTGGCTCGACCGCTGCATCGCCTGGCACGAGGAGCACGGGCCGGAGCGGCAGGCGCTCTTCGGCATCGTCCAGGGCGGCACCCACGAGGACCTGCGGCGCGAATCGGCCGAGTTCATCGCCGCCGCCGACGTCGACGGTCTGGCGATCGGCGGCACCCTCGGCCGCGACAAGGAGGAGATGGCCGCCGTCCTCGCCCTCACCGCGCCGCTCCTGCCCGAGGCGGCGGCCAAGCACCTGCTGGGGATCGGCGAGGTCGACGACCTGCTCGGCGGCATCGCCCTCGGGCTCGACGTATTCGACTGCGCCGTGCCCACCCGCCTCGCCCGCCACGGCGTCGCCCTCGCGCCCAGCCCCGAGACCCGCTGGCGCCTCGACCTCCGCAAGGGTCGCTGGGTCGGCGACCGCGAACCGATCGTCCCCGGCTGCCCCTGCCTGGCCTGCACCCGCCACGACCGCGACTACATCTCCTATCTCTCCCGCGCCGAAGAACTGACCGCCGTGAGACTGATCGTCCTCCACAACCTCACCTACATGCGCGAGCTGACGAACCACGCGCGCAGAGCGATCGAAGCCCAGCGCTTCGAGCAGTACCGCGCCGCGGTGATGGCCGGCGCGACCCCTTGGGAGGCGTAGGAGCCGACGCCCAAGAGCCGACGCCCGGCTGCGACTTCGTGGGCGGATCGAGTGGGGACCAAATGGGCCCGGGCGTTTCGGAGGCGACCCGGGCAGGCTGTGGCCGCCTCGGAAACGCCCGGGACGGGAGACCTGCGGGGGAGGGCATCGCAGAGAGCCGCAAAAACGTCACGATCTCCGCAGAGACGACACCAGTACGTCACGACCTCCACCCATCCGTCACCCCTCAATGCCCCCTCCCCGTTGATGGGCCGAAAAGCGCTCATATAGGTGGAGTTTTCGGCCCATCAACTGGGGCCTGTGACAAAAGAGCACGACCGTGACATCTCCCCTACGCCGAGGTGACGTTCCCACGCCTGCCTGACGGACTCGATGTCTTCGTCCCAACCGGCATCGATCCCCGCCGCTCGCCCGAACCCTCGCTCGTCTCCCCGAGACCCGGCCATTTCGGAGGCGGCCACAGCCTGCCCGGGTCGCCTCCGAAATGGCCGGGTCCCTTTCCCCCGGCCGCCGACCCAACCCCCGGCCGCCGACCCAACCCCCGGCCGCCGACCCAACCCCCGGCCGCCGACCCAACCCCCCGCCGCCGACCCCACCCCCCGCCCCCCACCCAACCCCCCGCCCCCC